>Ga0302347_1000139_pt1 | contig 136582 bp, 122 predicted proteins | sample PhyWR1_FD_202178 | JGI IMG/M metagenome (GOLD analysis project Ga0302347, IMG submission 202178) | Leaf surface microbial communities from wheat plants in UC Gill Tract Community Farm, Albany, California, United States - DLSL W.R1 (v2)... | ecosystem: Host-associated > Plants > Phyllosphere >... | reverse complement strand
CTGTTCACGCTCCAACATCTGGATTTCCATCGCCTGCTGGTGCAGCTGCGTTTTCAGTGCCGATACCTGACGCGGTGCCGAAGTCAGGTTGATCGCCACCCGCGCGGCAGCGGTATCAAGCACGTCGATAGCCTTGTCCGGCAGTTGGCGGCCAGAGAGATAGCGATCGCTGAGCACCGCCGACGCCTGTAGCGCTTCGTCGTCGATCAGTACGCCATGCGCCTTTTCATAGATGGTGCGCAGGCCGCGCATGATCACCGTAGCCTCTTCAGCACTCGGCTCAGAGACTTTCACCAGTTGGAAACGGCGCGACAGCGCGGCATCCTTCTCAAAATACTTTTTGTATTCGCTCCAGGTGGTGGCGGCGATGGTTTTCAGCTCACCGCGCGCCAACGCCGGTTTCAGCAGGTTGGAGATATCCAGGCCACCCTGCTGATTACCCGCGCCGATCAGCGTATGGGCTTCATCAATAAACAGGATGATCGGCGTGGCCGACTGGGCAACTTCCGCCATGATCCCTTTGAAGCGCTTTTCGAACTCGCCTTTTACCGCCGCACCGGCCTGCAACGCGCCGAGATCCAGCGTCATCAGTTCGCTGTTGCGCAGCTTTTCCGGCACCTGACCATCCACGATACGCAGCGCCAGGCCTTCGATCAGAGCACTTTTACCCACGCCTGCCTCACCCACCACGATCGGGTTGTTCTTGCGGCGGCGGCACAGGATATCGATCATCAGGTCGATTTCCTCGTCTCGGCACAGCACCGGATCTAGCGTGCCTTTACGGGCCTGCTCGGTCATGTTGCTGGCATAGCGCGCCAGCAAACTTTCGCCATTGGCGGCGGCAGTTGCGCTTTTATCGCCCGCTTTCGCTACCCGGGGGGCTTCTGCGGAATCGGCGGTCCAGTCAGCAAAGTTCTGGCGCAACAGTTCGCGATTCACCGGGGATAACAACCGGCTGGCCGCGGGTGTTAAATAACGCATAGGGCTCAGCAGTAAGGTCAGTAACATCACCCCGCCGCGCAGCTGGCTGTGATCCATTTCGGCCGATGCCAATAGCCAACTGTCCTGCAACCACTCCACCAGCAAAGGCGAGAAGCTGGGATAAGCCTGAGTGACCGACTGATAGCCGGAAATACGTTGATCGAGTGACTCACGCAATGCGTCAGTGTCCACGCCAGCATGATTAAGGATCACCCTGACGTCGCTTAAGGGGCTGGCGACCATCTGCATTAATACCTGCGAGACCGTCACTTCCGCTTCCTGCAGGCTGACGCAGTGTGCCGCTGCGGCCTCCAGGGCATGGCGGGCAATGGGATTAAGGCGGTTTACCAGCGTGGGCAAGTCAATTTGAATCATCTGTGCTTCCTAGCTCAATAAATTGTTTAGCTGCTGCAAAATATCCTGAGTCTGTCCATGTAACTGGATGGCATAGAACAGGTAAATCACCGTCAACAGGCCTAAGCCACCCCATAGCAGATGCTTGATGGTCAACCGTTTACTCAGGTAATAACGCCCGCCGGTGCGGCTTTGTTTCTGGTGCAAGACGGTCGCAGGCGCTTCACCGCGCAGCTGTTGCAGTTGATGATGCAGCCGACGGAACAGCCGTTCAAAGTCATCACTGTTTTGCAATGTCACCTTGTAGCGGCCGCGATAACCCAGGCAGAAACACAGGTAAATGAACTCCAGCAGATCCTGATAACGTTTGGGTTCGCCCATCAGGCGTTCCAGCAGGACGTACACCTTCTCGCCGCCCCAGGTTTCGTTATGGAAATGCACCAGCAAGGACTGCTGCAACCAGCCGTTTTGCGTATTCCAACCGTGCCCTAACGCCGTCTCATCGATAAAGGTACAAAGCACGTAGCGGAACGAAACGATCGCCCCTGGCTCGTAGCCTTTGGTTTGCAGAAACTGCTCAATGGCGCGGATATCCGTTACCACCTGCTGATAAAGCTGGTCTGGCAACGGCTGGTTTTCCATGTCTTTCAAGCGCAGTACCATGCCGAGTAACGGCGTGGCGGCGTCCACCATCGCATTCAGGCTCTCGCCACGCAGCGGGAGCTGATATTGCCGATACGAAGCGACAGTTTCCGTTTCGGGCAGCGCTGGATTATCCGTGACGGCATGCATTTTCATTAGCTGCTCCTAATTGCCCAGAACTGCATATCCAGTTCAGGGAAGTCACCCGAAACGTGGAAGGCAATCGCGTTGCTTTGCAGGACCTCTTTCCAGGTCGGGCTTTGTCGATCCAACATGAAGTAGGTATAACCAGAATGGTAAGGCAGTTGACGCGGTGCAGCAGAGAGTGCCACCAGCGGTACACCAGGCAGTTGCAGGCTAACCAGCTCACGGATTTTCTCCAGCGAGGTGATCTTGGTTTGCTGCACGAATTGCCGGCGCAGCTGTTCCTGCGGGATCTGCGCCCGGACGGCCAGCACAAAGTCGGCGCTGCGCAACAGATCGCTGTCGTTGATCGTTCCCACACGAATGCCGTTAGGCTGTGGATGCAGCTGTACCGAGATGGCACGCGGTGTCAGCACCGTGCTGAGCGTTTGGCGCATCGCCAGGAACAACGGCTGGAAGCAGTCAGTCAGGTTGTCATGGTTATAAACGATGAAGCTGCCTGCCAGACGTGATTCGTCGGTAAAGGTGCGCAACTCGCCACAGGTTTGCACCAGGTGGCTATAAAAATCCTGTGGGTGCAGCACCGCCTGATGAGACAGGTGGGTGAACAGGGGCTGCATGCGGTTAAACACCTGCAGCATCATGAATTCAGCCACGTCGGCAATCCCTTGCTGGCCCGGCGAACCGATACGTTTGGCCAACAGCCGGGCGCGCTCCACCAAGGTGCCCTCCACTTCATCCATAAAGTCTTTCAACTGTACTGAGGCGTGCAGGGTGGTGCAGGTAGGAATAAATTCTTCATCCAGGATCAGCGAGCCATCTGGGTGCTTCTCTTTGATACGGCAAACTGGCAGCACGGAATAGGCGCTGAGATCTTCGGAGCCCTGCATCAAACGCGGTGCCAACTGGGCCAGCAACAATTGGCTGACGTCGCCGCCGTCGGTGTGCAAATCGCGCACGTCATCGGTATGTTCGGCGTAGCGGATCGCCCCTGGCAGTTGGCTGTGCGGGCTGGCAACCTCATTGATGGTGTCGTTGAGCATCGGCAACGCCAGATAGATATCGCGGCTGGCGGCATCGTTGCAGTTCAGTACGTCCAGCGGCTTGGGTGAGCAATCCTGGTAAGGAATATCAAACACCGTACCATCTGCCATGCTGCCGCTGGCGTTAGTCAAGCCGATACGCCCCAGCTTGAGCAGTTCCTGATTGATCTGCAGCGAGTGGAAGCCATAGGTGTAATTGGTCAGCGCGGTGATGCGGCGCTGCAGCTGGTAATCGTTATGTCTTTGTTGCTGTTGAAAGTGTTGTGGCTTAATGAACAGGCCTTCGCGCCAAATCACCCGATTCTTGGTCGGCATGGTTATTCTTCCTCTTTCCTTAAGTCGATTTCATCCGCTTTAACGTGGATCAGCACGCCGTAGTTATGCCCAACATCGCTGAGCTTGATGATTTTTTTCCATTCAGCGCGATCAACGTCGGCATAGTAGGCAATCACCCCCAGATAGTGGGTCTTCTCTTCCAGCTCAATGGCGGGTAACGGTTTATATTGGCTCGGCAGCAGGGTGTATTCCTGGTGATCGATGTAGTTCTTACTGAGCGTTTTCTTCAGTATTTCCGTGTCGAGCTGGTCATAGTCGGCCGCCAGCAGTTTGGAATCGTCGCTCAGGTACACCACCGCAATCTCGGTCGGCGCGGCCTCGCCTTTCTCATTGGGGTTGATATTCGCGTCCGCCAGCAGCGTTAACCGCAGCGTAGAAGGCTGCTCGGTAACGCGCTCCGGCTTCTTGTTTTTCCATATCGTGCATCCTGACAGCATCAGCACCAGGCAAAGCGCAGTCGTCAGAAAGTAACCTCTGCTACCTTTCATCGTTCGCTGTCCTTCATCCCCTGGCGCAGCGCCTGGTCGTAAGCCTGTTCATACACTTCGCCAAACAGCTTTTCGAAGCCCTGCTGGCGGCTGGAGGCCAATTCCTGGTAGTAGTTTTTGTACATTTCCCAGGCCCAGGCGGAGTCTTGTTCCTGGCGCTCGTTGCTGCGCATGTAATGGCTAAAGCGCGTCAGCAGTCGCTCTGGGGAGAAGGCTTCCAGCATGGTGTTCAACGCCTGGGCAATCGCCTGTTGGTTGGCCTGATGGTGCAGGCGCAGGTTATGCAGGCTCTCGGCCACCGCCGCCGGGGCGGAAAGGTGGACCGGGCTTTTTTGATCGGCAAACAGCAGGCTGAGGGTGGTGTCGTAATCCATATTCAGGCGCAGCGGGTTATCTTCGATTGGCCGCAGATGTTTGTCCCGCAGGCCGTGTTGGCTGCGCTGCAAAGCCAATAACCCTTCAATAGCGGCCCTGAGCGTTTTGCCGGCTTCTTCGAGGAAGTCATTGGCCTCCTGGCTGTTGCGGATTGGCAGTTGCGCGCCAAAACCCCGCATCAGTGGCGTGATCGCTACGTGCTGCTGTTCCATCTTGCTGTCTGACGGTGCCTGCTGGCCGGAAAGAAAACTGCTGATTTGCGGCAGATCGATAAACTCCTGATCCATGGCGCTGTCCTTGGTGATATCAGAAAGTGGAGAAGAGAACAGCGGATCGCGGTAGCGATCCTGTTGTAATGATTGATCGGCACCGGTGAGGGCGCTCAAAGGCTCGTGCATTGTCAGGCTTTCGGTTTCCAATACCCGCAGCGGGTCGTGGCTGAATCCGTTAGCGACCGTGGCGGCCAGGCGGTTGTCCTGCTCATGGTGGGGCACCTGTGTATTGCCCCCTTCCATCATCGCTTCCAGCGGGTTGCTGTAGCTGGAGACCAGCGATTCTGGCGAAACCATCAGCGGATCGATCATATCGGCGCTCGAGCGGCTGATATGGCTCTTGATGGCCAGATTGCCCACGCTGATCTCGTCACCTTGCTGGATGCGCACCAAGCCGGAGTTTGCCGTCAGCATCGACTGGTTAATACTCACCGCACCGTTGAGCACCCGCAGGCAAAAGGACCCATCGCGCCATTCAATGGCAAACTGTGAAGGGCTGATATTGCCGCCCTGATCCTGAATAGACCAATGATGGCTGCCGTCACTGCCAACCACCCCACCCTGTGCATTAAACAGGCTGCTGGCCGGTTTGCCACTTTCCAATCTGTCGCTATTGACGACTCGCAATGATAGCGTCGGTTGCTGTTTATCCATGATCTCTCTTCCTGAATCTTGATTGTCATTCCATAACGCTGATGGTTACGTGGGGCTGTTGCTCGGGTTCTCCGAGGAAGCTGGTCCAGCCCAGCAGGTTGTTTTGTTCTGTCCCCAGGATCATGCCGCCCACCTGCTGCTCTGCCAGACCCAGGCGTAAATCCCACGAAAACTGATCACGCATAATGAAAGCCACAAACATCTCTAACGGCTCGTAATTCTCCCCGTTAGGTAAAAATGACAAGAACTGTTCTCGCGTCAGTTGGTTGAGGCACAACTGATATTTGCCGCTGCGATCCGCCACCTGCGATCCCAGTGAGAAATTGACGCCCAGCACCGATTTCCCCTGGTATTTCTGGCCGCTGACTTTCACCCTGCCGCCCAAGCGATTCTGCTGCTCCGGGGCGATTTTGACCTTGCGCAACTGCCAACTTTGCAGCGTCACATCCGCCAGGTTGAAACAGTGCGCCACCAGGCTGCAAATCACTTCCGGGGCACGCCCAGGGCTGGCCAGCAAGCCGGCATAGGCCAGCATTTTGCCGTGGTGGATGCGCAGTTTTTTGCGGATCGTCTCGTTACTTAATCCCACTAACGCAAACATGCGCTGCGAGACATCATCGTTACCACCCTCGTCAAAACAGATGTAGTAGCGGTATTTGCGCCAAATCTGATGCAGCAGCGTTAACAGCCGGTGGTTGAACACGTTGAGAAAATCCGTCAGGCGGTTTTCATTCTGGGCATCTTCCCAGGCCAACGAGTCCAGGTAATAACCGGGCAACGGCGACTGGCTGCCATGCAGCCCAAGGAAAGAGACTTCCAGTTCAAACTGGCCGCGAGCGGAAGTCTCCAACGCGATCACGTCACGGGTTGGAAAAGCCAGGCTGGCGGTCGATTTAAAGCGGATTGCCTCATCGGCTGGCCTGGCTGAACCCGGGGATTTTTGCCACGCTACCGCCATTTGGTTGAGCAGCTCGACCAATTGGTAAAAGTTATAACGTGACACATCCAACACTGGCTCAGGCGGTACGCCTTCACCCGCGCTTACATCAATGCATGTTGACCCGTCTGTACCGGCCATTGGTAACATTCCTGATTATCAAGATTGATGACTTTCAAAAGGTGGAACGAGTTGACGCTGGCATACAGGGAGAAGAAGCGTGCCAACACCGTACCAAACAGGTAAAGCTCACCTTCAGAACCAAAAGCGCTTTGCTCCAGCCAGAGGGTGGTTTGCAGACCTCTGACCGGTAAACCACGGAACAACCTGTCGATCGGCTGGGTTTCAATACGCGAAATCGCGTCCAGTTTTTTTTGCGACGACCGAGCGGATTGCCGGTTGTGGACGCTGGGAAAATCATAGGTCTGCAGGATCTGTTTTAACGAATCCTTGTCTAATAATGACATGTAGTTCAATGACATATTTGACAGCAAAGACCATTGCAGGCTGCCATCCAACACCGGATACAGCGGTACCGAAGGCCGGGTTATATTACGGAAGGTGGCAAATGACGGGCCTGCTTGTGTCCGTTGGCAGATATCACCCACGCGTAGCGCCAGCGGTAATTCGCGGTTGGTACAGGTCATGCTGACCGATACGTTTTCTTGAGACAGCGCCACCTGCGTCTCATCACTGCGCACAAAGGAGATGTAATGCTCAAAGCCCTTACGGAACAGCGAATTTCTCACCCGCAGGCGGTAATAGAGCATGTTGCGCTCCTGCGCAGGCTCCACCTGATGATGGAAACTTTCGAACGCCGGATAGCTTCTGGCCTGCCCCCGCCCGCTGCCCTTGGGATCTTTGCTTAACCAGCTCTCCACGCGATCGACTGAGAAGATCTCGTAGCGTTCAGGATGACTATAACTGGCGCACAGCGGATATTCGGTTTGTGTGCCATCCAGGGCTATCGCCTCGCTGTCGCGTTTGAACAGGTTCACCGCCGGGGTGCAGTTCAGGCGCAGGGTGGTTGGCCGTATCTTGACCTCAGGCGGCAATGGCTGGGAGAAATGCAGATTGAGGGTGAACTCGCTGGCTTTCAGATGCGCGGGGAAATCCACCACGCCAGCCACATCAAAGAACAGGAAGCCTTCCGGGAAACAGAAATACTCCTGCAGGATACGGTAGCCGACATAGGCGTTTTTCGGATAAGGCAACAGCGCATCTTCACGCTCAAAGCCCACCGGGTTGAAATCGAAGTCCGGCATCGGAATGGTGATGCCGTTGACCACCAGTTCGGCCCGTTCGAAATAGTGGCTGATCCAGAAATAGAGCTGGGTGCTGGTGTAACCGTCCTCACCCAAATAGAAACGCAGTTTATCGAGCCGCATTTCCTGCACATTCAACTCTGCCTTGGCGCCGAAGTGAATGCTCAATATCCCCTGTTCGTTGCTGTTGTTGACGGCGATATCCTGAATACCCATAGGGAACAGCCAGACATCCCGGCACAGCGTGAAACTGCACTGAGGTCCGTGTGTTTCGCTGTCGTTTTGCAACGCGCCGCGCTCCGCCCTTTGCGCAATCGGGACGCTCTCGATCTGGCTACCGCGCTCGATCAACGTCGCTTCAGTGAGTGCACTGCTGTTCGGCGTGTATTCGACAATGGTCATGCTGGGCACAGGCCGCAAATAGTTCGGCCACAGCATATTCAGCAGGCCGTGCGTCAATTCCGGGAACTGGTCGTCGATCTTTTCGCGCAGGTTGCCGGTCAGAAAGGCGAAACCTTCCAACAGGCGCTCAACGTCCGGATCGGAACCCTGTTCGGATAAAAAGGCAGCAAGATGCGGCCGTTCGATTGCGGCATCACGCCCTAACTGCCGGAGGTAATCCAGCTCATCCCTGAAGTACTTTTCGAACGACATTATGCTTCCTGGTTTAGGCAGTAACGGCGGTTGCTGTCCAATTGGATATTGAACTCAACCACATCGCCGATATTGTCGAAATCAACTTGAGCACTGATATGGAAACTCAATAACAGTGGGTCCCCCTGATCCACCAGGGATTGAACGGCAACCTCGGAAATTCTTGGCTCGTAGCGCTCAATACACTCCTTGATGGCCTGCTCAATACTCTTACGAAAATCAGACGTGGTTGCCGTGGCATCATTGAGATCAATAACCCCCAGGCCTGCAGCACTTTGGCAGGCTCCGGGGCGCGAATTGAGGACTTCGTTCAAATGCTGCTTGATTGAGATTAATAGCTCTTGAACACGGCTATGTGAGGAAGGGCCTAAGCCCTTCCCCTGGATACGCTCAAACAAGCTGGCAGAACTTCCTCGCTCCCAATTAAGAAGCGCAGCCATTGCCTGTTATTCCTTATCCAAACGACCAACCAGCGAGAGCTCGAAGCTGGCGCCCATGTATTTGAAGTGTGGACGCACCTGCATCGCCACCTGGTACCAGCCCGGATCCCCTTCGACATCCAGCACCTGGATCTGAGCAGAGCGCAGAGGGCGGCGGCTGCGGACATCGGTCGGTGGGTTTTCCTGATCGGCAATGTATTGCTTGAGCCAGATGTTCAGCTCACGCTCCAGATCCTGACGCTCTTTCCACGAACCAATCTGCTCACGCTGCAGCACTTTGATGTAGTGAGCCAGACGGTTGATGATGAACATGTACGGCAGTTGGGTACCCAACTTGTAGTTGGTTTCCGCCATCCGTCCTTCATGGGTATTCGGGAATACCTTCGGCTTTTGCACTGAGTTGGCAGAGAAGAAGGCCGCGTTGTCGGTTCCTTTGCGCATGGTCAGGGTAATAAAGCCCTCTTCCGCCAGCTCAAATTCACGACGGTCGGTGATCAGCACTTCGGTCGGGATCTTCGCCTGTACCTGGCCCATCGCCTCATAGAGGTGAACCGGCAGGTTGTGCACCGCACCACCGCTTTGTGGCCCGATGATGTTCGGACACCAGCGATACTTGGCGAAGCTGTCTGTCAGGCAGGCTGCCAGCAGGAATGCGGTGTTGCCCCAAAGGAAGTGTTCGTGATCCTTGCTGACATCTTCGTAGTAGTTGAAATTCTTGATCGGATTTTCAACGGTGGAATACGGCAAACGCAGCAGGAAACGTGGCGTGGTCAGGCCCAGATAGCGGGAGTCTTCAGACTCGCGCAGCGCACGCCATTTGGTATGTGCTGGCCCTTCGAACACCGACTTCATGTCTTTGATGGCTGGCAGCTCGGTAAAGCTGTTGATACCAAAGAAGTCCGGCGCAACGCTGGAAAGGAACGGCGCATGTGCCATGGCCCCAACGGCGCTGACGTATTGCAGCAGCTTCATATCCGGGGTGCTGTTGCTGAACGCATAGTTACCGATGATGGCTGCGGTAGGTTCGCCGCCAAACTGGCCGTAACCGGATGAGTACACGTGCTTGTAGAAACCAGACTGGATAATTTCCGGCGAGAACTCAAAATCTTCCAGCAGCTCTTCTTTCGTCGCGTGCATGATGTTGATTTTGATGTTTTCACGGAAATCGGTGCGATCCACCAGCAACTTCAGTGAACGCCAGGAGGATTCGATTTCGCGGAATTCTTTGGCGTGCAGAATTTCGTCCATCTGGGCACTGAGCTTTTTATCCAGCTCAATGATCATTCTGTCGACCAACAGCTTGTTGATCGGCTCTTCGTTGGTGCCAGTGTCCAGAATGCTGCTGATAAATGCAGCAACGCCCTGTTTGGCGACGTCATAGCCATCATTACCCGGCATCATGCGGGTCTGAGACATGATCTCGTCTAGCAGGAAAGTGGCACTGGTAGGCTCGGCAGCTAGAACCGCATTTTCTTCATGTAAAGACATACGTAAAATTCCCTCTTTCCGTCTCAATTATTTCTGATTAAGAATGTCCAATTCCTTTAGCAACTGCTCACGCATTTCTTCATTGCCCAGGAGATCTTGCAGACGAGAACGGAAGGCAGGAATGTTGCCCAGAGGCCCTTTCAGAGCGACCAGCGCTTCCCGCAGTTCCAGAATTTTTTTCAGCTCGGGGACGTTTTTCGCCACGTTGTCCGGTGAGAAATCGTCGAGAGAATTGATCGCCAATGTTACCGGCATCTCTTCTTTCCCCTCACCTTCCAGGTGATTGGGTACAGTGAACGAAAGGTTGATATTGGCTTCGTTCATCACCGCGTTGAAATTGTTCTTGCTGACGGAAACGACCTGACGTTCCTCAATCGGAGTATCTTCACGCACTCCCTTGAGATCGCCAACGACCATCAGGTTCAGAGGCAATTCAATTTCAGCGGTTTGGTCGCCCGTGTTGGGAACGTACTTGATGTTGATCCTTTCCTTGGGGGCAACACTGCTTTGATTATTCTTACTCATCACTCGTCCTTTTAGTCACAATAAGGAATACCAGCTAATGTTTGTTGAATGTGCACTGAAAAATGACATTCAGATATCATCCATGCTAATAGAGTTGGCGCCATCTATTCAGATAGAAAATCTATCACCGTAAACCTAAATACCTTCCTTCTATGCTGCACCGAAGTTTGAGAATAATCCGGTTTTACACGTAAAGTTGGGAATCTTCCTATATTTCACAGAACCCTGCGAATTATCCTAAACAATAACAAAATCCCCAGGAAATGGGTTTACGGCCCACGACAAAACTGGACATTTCCTGCATTAGCATAGCTTCACTGAATGTATCGTCCCCGATCTGACCGGTAAAAGTCCATAAATTTTTCTTTACTAAGCGTCCTGATAATTTATCGCTTGCCGAGAACAACTTTCGGTTTATGATCATAAAAAATAATTTCATTTAAATTAATTAAATCACAAAAAACAGACAGTTAAAAAACAACATAGTTATTTAAATTATGGATGGCGAACAAATCATAATCTGCATCAATATTTAACCCAGCATAAAACACCAATAATGCAAATATTATAATCATTTATACCATTAACAAGACCAATAAACCTTGCAAATTTGTGAGTGACTTGGCACTGGGGAAAGACCCGATTATAGTAATGGCCGAAGTGAGAAGTGGGGCAAGTTACATTCGGGGCCGACTATTATCGGTGAGGGGTGTGACTAACATTGAGAGTTATTACTAAGCTTATCTAACAAGGATCTTTAAGATGCCAACTCCAGCTTATATCTCTATCACAGGGAAAACCCAAGGTAATATTACCGCCAGCGCATTTACCGCTGAATCTGTCGGTAACATCTTTGTTCAAGGTCACGAAGACCAAATGCTGGTTCAGGAATTTGAACATATCGTTACCGTACCAACCGATCCGCAGTCTGGCCAGCCATCAGGGCAGCGTGCACATAAGCCATTCCGCTTCACCGTGGCTTATAACAAAGCTGTTCCATTGCTGTATAACGCATTGGCCTCTGGCGAAATGCTGCCAACGGTTGAATTGAAATGGTACCGCACCTCGATCGAAGGTAAACAAGAGCACTTCTTTACCACCAAACTGGAAGATGCCACCATCATCGATATCGACTGCAAAATGCCACACTGCCAGGATCCAACCAAGGCTGAGTTCACTCAGTTGGTTCGCGTTTCATTGGCATACCGTAAAATCACTTGGGAACACACCACTGCCGGGACTTCTGGTTCTGACGACTGGCGTGCCCCAATCGAAGCCTAAGGCTAGCCTTAGCTTCGCCCAAGCAGCCAATCGAGAGATTGGCTGTTTTTATTTCCACGTACCAAGCTCCCTACCTCATCTCAGCTTGATGGCCAACGGCTAACCGCCAATCAGCTTGCCTCTGACAATGACTTTACCCGGTTTAATATCGTGATCGACGGCCCGGCGGATAGCCAAACCTAACGCCTGCCAGGCGATTTCATGCAGATCGTGGGAAATACAGGGGAAATTAAAACCGTAAATCGCCGCATTGGAAACTTCATCAATACCGAACAGCGAGACGTCTTTCATCAGCGCCAGGCGATGATCGACACAGGATTTGATGATGCCCAACGAGATCTGATTATTGCAGCCGACAAAATAGTCAGGCGGCGCTTGGCGATCGAGATACTCGTTGGTCACGCGCAGGGCTGCATCCATATAAAAATCCGCATGGATAATCTCCAGGCTCGCTACCTTGCCTTGCAACGCGGCAATCAGCCCGGTAACCCGCTCTTTGGCCACGTTGGAATCCTCTGGCCCGGAAACCACCACCACCTTTTGGCTGTTCTGTTCCAGCAGATAACGCCCAGCCTGTAAACCGCAGTCCAGATTATCGATATATACGCCGCTACAAAACGCCCCATCCAGTTCCCGATCGACCAGCACCACCGGGATGCCGAGCCTTGCCAGGTTTTTCAGGTAGCCGGGCGTGTAGTTTCGGTCCGATGAAATCACCGATAAAATGATGGCGTCCACGTTGTAGCCAATCAGTTTATCGATAATGCGGTTTTCATTCTCCTGCGACTCATAAGAGTCAAACACCAGCGTATCGTAGCCCGCTTTCTGCGCCTCCAGCGTCATCAACCGGGTGAGTGCGCCAAAAAACGGGTTGGCCATATCAGGGTTGACGATGCCGATCGTTTTGCTTGCTTTAGCCCGCAGATTGCGTGCGGCCGTGTTCATCACATACCCCAGACTCTCCGCCGTCTTGAGGATGCGATCGAGCGTATCGGGATGGACTTTATCCGGCTGGGAGAACGCACGGGATACGGTAATTTTGCTGACATTTGCAAGCGCTGCGACGCTCTCTAGCGTCGCTTTCAGTGGTCGATCGGCCGCCAAGTGTGACTCCTGGTTAGAACATATCATTTTGTACCATGGCAAGGTGATCAAGGATTATCACCTCTTATGTAAATACGCTTACCACCGCAGCATCAACCGACGCGCCGGACGTTGGGATCGGTAAAAACATCCAGATCATCACGGCTTTGCGATGAGAACTCAGAAACCACCGCGCCAAGCTTACCTGCCTGAAACCAGTGTCTGGTATTAGGCTTGATTGTATATTGTTCTCCCGCGCGCAACAAAATATAACGCTGGCAGGTATACCACTGTTCGAACCCTGCTGGAGGTTGACAAGCTGGGCTCCCCCGCTCGGTGTTCAATGTCAGGGCGTCATCATCCACAAACAGATAAACCTCACCCCATCGGCAGCGGAACGTTTCCTGTTTACCTGGCGTATCGTCGAACGGTGGATGGAGATGCTCCGGGCAGGTTTGGTGTGGGAACAGCACCAACTCCTTGGCGCAGTAGCGCGGGGTGTTAATGTAAGTCAGTAACTGTAACCCTGAGCGCGGGTAATCGGCCAGGCCGAAGTCCGTCAGCTCGATCTCCTGTTTTTCCACGTCGGTCAACCGTATGCCACAGCCTGCAAGCAAGGTTTGGGTTCTTTCTAGCGCATCGATAGGTGGTTGCATGATGTCCTCGTTAATCATGATGATATCGATACCATCATAATTAACATCAACAGCTAATAAACGTGATCTCTACGACTTTTTCACATCATTAAACCAACAACTTTTAACACAAAAGCAAAAAATACAACCAACATCACACATTTTTAGCCCATCACCGCTTACCATTCTGCTCATTGAAATGATATCGATACCATAAAAATGATACGAAAGGATGATAACCATGCAAGCATTAGTGCTAGAAAAACCCGGTAAAATCAGCATCCAGGATTGTCAGTTTGATGAAGTCCTTGGCGAAAACGATGTACAGGTCAAGATCCATTCCGTCGGTATTTGCGGCAGCGATGTGCATTACTATCAGCACGGCCGCATCGGGCCATTCGTGGTTAACGCTCCGATGGTACTCGGCCATGAGGCTGCCGGTGTCATCATGGCCATTGGCAAAAACGTTCGCCATCTGCAGGTTGGCGATCGGGTTTGCATGGAGCCAGGCATTCCCGATCTGCAATCACAGCAATCCCGTGCAGGGATCTACAATCTGGATCCAGCTGTCCGTTTCTGGGCCACGCCACCGATCCACGGCTGCCTGAGAGAGAGCGTCATCCACCCCGCCGCTTTCACCTTCAAACTGCCGGACAACGTCAGTTTTGCCGAGGGTGCCATGGTTGAACCCTTGGCCATCGGTATGCACGCCGCCACCAAGGCCGCGATCAAGCCGGGTGATATCGCGCTGGTGATTGGCGCTGGCCCCATCGGCGTGGTGACCGCCCTGGCGGCGTTGGCCGGTGGCTGCTCAGATGTGATTATCTGCGATCTGTTTGCAGAGAAACTGCAGGTGGCCGCCAATTATGAGGGGCTACACGCGGTCAATATTAAAACCGGCAACCTGGCGCAAAAGGTCGCCGAGTTGACCAGCGGCAACGGCGTCGACATCGTGTTCGAATGCAGCGGAGCCAAACCGGCCATCGGCGGCGTCAGCGAGCATATTGCACCCGGTGGCACCGCAGTGCTGGTCGGCATGCCGATCGATGCTGCCCCCATGGACATCGTAGCCGCCCAGGCCAAAGAGGTCACCTTCAAGACCATTTTCCGTTACGCCAACATGTATCCCCGCACCCTGCGCCTGCTCAGCTCCGGCAAGTTACGGGTACAGCCGCTGATCTCGCAAAGCTTCAAGTTCAAAGACAGCGTGGCGGCCTTTGAACGCGCGGCGGCGGGTCATCCAACCGACATCAAAATCATGTTGGAAATGGAGTAACCCATGGCGCTCTATGCAGGCATCGACTGTGGCACACAAGGCACCAAGGTGGTGATTGTCGATGGCACATCCGGCACCATCGTGGGCCAAGGCAGCGCGCCGCATGAGATGATCAGCGACTCTTCCGGGCGCCGTGAGCAGTTGGCCGAGTGGTGGATTGAGGCATTGTTGCTGGCGTTTCGTCAGGCGATCGACAGCGCCAACATTGCCCCATCGGCAATTGTCGCCCTGTCGGTTTCCGGGCAGCAGCACGGCTTCGTTGCTCTGGATGAGCAAGGCGAAGTGCTGCACGCGGTGAAACTATGGTGCGACACCTCCACCAAGCGAGAAAACGACGTTCTGCTGGCGGGCCTTGGTGGCATCAAGGGTTCCTTGCAGAAGCTGGGGCTGATGGTGGCGGCCGGCTATACCGCGTCCAAGATCCTGTGGTTCAAGCAGCAACATCCACAACTGTGGGCACGGTTGAAAACGGTGCTGTTACCGCATGACTATCTCAACTTCTGGCTGACCGGGGAACGGGTAGCGGAATTTGGCGATGCCTCCGGCAGCGGGCTGTTTGATATTCGTCAGCGCTGTTGGGATCGCGATGCCGTAGCGCTGATCGACGATAGTGGCCTGCTGTGGAACGCCCTGCCTCGCCTGATCAATGCCGAGGAAAGCGTTGGCTATCTACGCCCGGAAGTGGCGGCCCTGTTGGGTCTGCAACCCAATGTCCGGGTGGCCAGCGGCGGCGGCGACAACATGATGGCGGCAATCGGCACCGGTAATATTCGCCCCGGCATCGTGACCATGAGCCTCGGCACCTCCGGGACGCTGTTTGCCTATGCCGATCGGCCGGTGGTCAGCCATTCTGAAGCGATTGCCGGTTTCTGCTCCAGCAGCAACGGCTGGCTGCCGCTGATTTGCACCATGAACGTCACCTCTGCCAGCACCTCGGTACAGCGCCTGTTGCAGCAGGACGTGGCCGGATTCAATCAAGCCCTTGCCGCTACCAAACCCGGCGCCGCAGGCGTAATGATGCTGCCATTTTTCAACGGCGAGCGCGTTCCGCAACTGCCCGCAGCCAAGGCCAGCCTGCATAACCTGGACAGTGACAACTTTACCGGGGCCAACCTTTGCCGGGCCGTGGTGGAAAGCGCTACCTATGGCCTGCGCTACGGACTCGACCTGTTCCAGCAGCAGGGTATTTCCACCAGCGAAATTCGCCTCACCGGCGGTGGCGCTCGCAGCGCCTGCTGGCGGCAGATCGTCGCCGACGTGATGAACTGCCCGGTGGTGTGTCTGGCAGAAAAGGAGACCGCTGCGCTGGGTGCCGCCATTCAGGCCATGTGGTGTGACAACCTGATGGCCCAACCCGAGCTGTTGGCCTCAGAAGAGTTAACCAGGCTGTGTCAGCGCTTTGTCCGGCTGGATGAAGAGACCCGCGTAATGCCGGATCCGCAGCGCCAGCGGCAATATGCCGATCTGTATAGCGGTTACCTGAACCTACTGCAAAAAGAGTATCCCGAGGTGAAGCTATGACACGCGATCCCCAGACCAAAGCCTCAGCCTACTTGCTGGAGGTCACCGGCGTGAGGAAGTCGTTTGGCTCCGTCGTCGCGCTGAAAAACGCCGAATTCTGCCTGCGCAAAGGGTCGATCCATGCGCTGTGCGGCGGCAACGGTGCCGGGAAGTCTACCTTTCTCAGCATCCTGATGGGTTTTATCCAACCCGACAGCGGTGATATTTTCGTCAATGGCCAACGCTGTGAATTTGCTCATCCCAAAGAGGCGCTGGCGGCTGGCATCGCTATCGTGCAACAAGAGCTGAGCGCCATCCCCGATCTGACGATAGCCGAAAACATCTGGCTGGGGCGCGAACCCCGCCGCCTGGGCTTTGTGGATTTCAAAACCATGAACCAGCAGACCGCTGCGCTATTGCAGGACCTGCATTTTGCCCTGTCGCCGACGGAAAAAATGCGCAACCTCAGCGTGGCGGAGCAGCAGTTGGTGGAGATCGCCAAAGCTCTCTCCCACTCCGATGCCGACATCATCATCATGGATGAGCCCACATCGGCCATCGGCGAGGAGGACGTGCAGAAAATCTTCCAGGCGATCACCCGGCTGGCCGCCAAGGGCAAAGGCATCATTTACGTCTCGCACCGTCTGTCCGAGATCTTCCAGATTGCCGACAGCTACACCATTTTCCGTGACGGCAGCTATATCCATGAAGGTTTGTTGCAAGATATCACCCGCGAGCAACTGATCGAGCACATCATTGGCGGCGAGTTCGAAAGCGAGTTTGCCAAATTCAATCAGCCCGGTGATGAAGTGATGATGGAGGTGCAGCACCTGTGCTGGGGCAACAAGATCCGCGACATCAGCCTGACGTTAAAACGCGGCGAGATCCTGGGGATTTACGGGCTGGTAGGGTCCGGGCGCAGTGAGTTCCTCGATCTGATCTTTGGCATTCAGCACGCGGACAGCGGCACCATCCATATTGGCGATCGTCAGCTCGCCAAACATTCACCACAAGAATCAATCAACAGCGGCCTGGCCTACGTGACGGAAGATCGCAAGGATACCGGCCTGGTGCTGTGTCGCTCGGTTAAAGAAAATATCAACGTGGCTTCGCTGGGTGCCATCAGCCAACTGGGCATGATTAACCCAGGCCAGGAACAGCAGCGCGCCAACGACATGATCCAGCGCTTCAACATCAAAACCCCCGATGCCGACCATATCGTCGGCAACCTGAGCGGCGGCAACCAGCAGAAGGTGGTATTGGGACGTTGGGCCTTGCTCGATCCGCAAATCATGCTGCTCGATGAGCCGACACGCGGCATTGACGTGGGGGCCAAAAAGGAGATCTACCGCTTTATGTCCGAATTCGCGCTGAAGGATAAAGCGATCATCATGGTGTCTTCCGAGCTGTCAGAAATTATCGGTATGAGTGACCGCATTCTGGTGTTTCGTAACGGCATGCTCGCCGGTGAACTATCGACTAAAAACGCCACGCAGGCGGAACTAATGAAACTGGCCGTATAGCCAGGCAATCAACTCATTATTTGAAAGAGAACTTACTATGAATGGCACCCACTCATTAACGCCCGGGTTAGCTTTTTTTACGCAAAATAAACGGCATCTGCACAAATACGGCATCATTATCGCCTTCTTCGTGTTGTGTCTGATCGTCACGGTGATTGGCGAGGTTCAGGTGGCGCAGGGTGCCTGGAGCAGCAATTACTTCTTGAGCGACGAGAACATGCTGATCGTTCTGCGCCAGATCTCGATTAACGGCATTCTGGCCATCGGCATGACCTTTGTGATTATTACCGCCGGGGTCGATCTTTCCGTAGGCTCGGTATTGGCGCTGAGCGGCATCGTCGCCGCCCGCTTTGCCACCACCAACAGCGGGCTGTCTATCGGCGATACTGCGCACGCCGTGATGGTGCCGCTGATTGTCGCCTTGGGCATCGGTATCGTCTGTGGGCTGATAAACGGCACCATTCTGGCCCGCTACCGCTTGCAGCCCTTCATCGTCACCATGGGGATGCTTTCCGCCGCCCGTGGCTTGGCGCTGCTGACCACTGACGGTAACCCGGTCTCCCAACTCAACAACGATTTCCGCTGGTTAGGCAATGGCTATGTGCTGGGCATCCCGGTGCCGGTGATTATTTTCACCGCCCTGTTTGTGCTCGCCTGGATCCTGCTCAATAAGACCATCTTCGGCCGCCATGTGTATGCCGTGGGGGGCAACCAGAAGAGCGCCCGCACCTCCGGCATCAGCGTGATCCAAATCAAGGTGTTGGTCTACACCCTGTGTGCTGCCCTGGCGGGGATCGCCGGTTTGATCCTGACGGCCCGTACCGGCTCGGCACAAACCAATGCCGGTAGCGCCTATGAGCTAGACGCCATTGCCGCCGTGGTCATTGGCGGCACTAGCATGGCCGGCGGCGTCGGCACCTTGGTTGGCACCCTGTTCGGCGTATTGATTATCGGCGTGATGAATAACGGCCTCGATTTGCTCGGTGTGCAGTCCTATTACCAGCAGATCATCAAGGGCGCATTGATTGTTGTCGCCGTGTTGCTCGACCCGTCACGCAAACAACAGCGTGACTAACTTACCTCATAACAACAAAACCCTATAACCAGGAGTCACCATGAACAAGATGACCAAAATTGCGTTGCTCACCTCCGGCCTGCTGTTGGGGACCTCAACGCTGGCCCAGGCCGCCCCGGTGAAAATCGCCGTGCTGATGTACGGCATGAAGGCCGAGTTTGTCCAACTGATGGAGAAGGCGGCGAAAGAGCATCCTGAGGTTAAAAATGGCAACGTACAGCTCACCGTTTACGATGGCCGCTACGACCCGATGGTGCAGAACAATCAGGCTGAAACCGCTATTCAGACCAAGACCGACGCCATCATCATTAACCCGATGGATTACGAGGCCAACATCGACGTAGTGACCATGGCCAACAAGGCCAAGATCCCGGTGGTGGTCACCAACGCCCGTTTGAATACCGATAAAATGACCTCTGAAGTGGTCTCTGACGACGTGCTGGGTGGGTACCTGGAAGCCAAAGCGGTGCTGCAGAAAATGAACTGCCAGGGCAACGTGGTGATTATCGAAGGGCCAAAAGGCGGCAGCGGCGAGATCCAGCGCGGACAAGGCAACGACAAGGCCATTGCCGAATGTGGCCCAGGCAAAATCAAGGTGCTGGAGCGCAAGACGGCCAACTGGTCACGCGCCGAGGCGCTGCCGCTGATGGAAAACTGGTTGCAGAAGCACCGGGGCCAGATTAACGGCGTCATCGCGCAAAACGACGAAATGGCCTTGGGGGCGATTGAAGCCATCAAGGGTGCCAATCTGAACGTGAAAGACTTTGCGATTGCCGGGGTCGACGGCGTCTCCGATGCCATTCGTGCCGTGCAGGCCGGTGAAATGGTGTCGATTCTGCAAGATGCCCATGCCCAGATGCAGGGTTCTATCGATGTAGCGCTGCGCGCGGTAAAAGGCGACAGCTATCAACCACAGTCGGATATCTGGAAGCAGTATGCAGGCCAGATGCAGTGGGATAACGGCACGGCTAAACGCTACTCGGTGCCATGGACCGTGGTGACCACCGAGAACGCCGCCCAACTGCTGGATGCGCGTAAGTAATCGTTCGTCAACTAACCCCAGGGTTTTGAGCCTGGGGTTAGTTGGGTTAAACGGGCGCAGCACGCGGCGCCGCCTACACCATCAATTCACCGAAATTCCCCACTTTTTCATTCGCGATAGCAGCGTTGTACGTTTTAGCCCAAGGCGTTGTGCGGCCCCACGTGGCCCGGCGACCACGCCGTTGGTTTCTTTCAGCACGCGGAGTACCCGTTGGCGCTCATCCTCTTCCGGCGATACCGTTTCCATGGCTGGAACGGAGATCACCACGGCGGGCTGCGAATACTGCAATTCAGGTAGCGGCAACTCAAGCACTGACCCGCGCGTCAACAATACCGCCCGCTCTATCACGTTCTCTAGTTCACGCACGTTGCCCGGCCACGGCATCTGGCTTAATAACCGCAGAGTTTGCGCCGGGATACTGTCGATGGTGCGTTTCATGCGGCGAGCAATTTTATGGGTCAGGAACTTCACCAGTTGAGGGATATCCTCAGGCCGTTCACGCAGCGGTGGAATGACGATCGGAAACACATTCAGGCGATAGAACAGATCGCTGCGAAACTCACGGTCGGCCACCATCTGCTGCAGATCCCGGTTGGTGGCTGCGATCAGGCGGATATCGACGGAGATCGGTTTATTGCCGCCGACCCGTTCAAACTCCCGCTCCTGTAACACCCGCAGCAGCTTGGGTTGCAACTCAATGGGGATCTCCCCCACTTCATCGAGGAATAGCGTCCCCTTCTCCGCCAGTTCAAAGCGGCCCATACGTTGGGTCGAGGCCCCGGTAAACGAGCCTTTTTCATGGCCAAACAGGTCGCTCTCCAACAGGCCCGCTGGCATCACCGCACAGTTCATTTTCACCATGCGCTGGTCACGTCGTTCGCTCAGGTTATGGATCGCTCGCGCTATCAGTTCTTTGCCGGTGCCCGTTTCCCCGAGGATCAACACTGAACAGTCGCTTTTAGCCACGATTTCGACCTGTTTAAGTACCGCAGACATTCCCGCGCTGCGCCCGACAATCTCGCTCAGATCGGGATGATTGACGTTGATCTGCTCGGTCAAATACAGGTTTTCATGCACCAGGCTCTCTTTGAGCCGGTTGATCTCCTGGCAGGCCAGCGCGTTATCCACCGCGATGGCAATACGTTCGGCAATCTGTTGTAGCACCCGAAGATTGGCGGCGTTAAAGCCATCTGCCTGGCATTGCGCTAACTTCAGCACGCCCAACTTCTTTTGGCCGAATATCAGTGGCAATACGCACAATGCCTCGATCCTGCCCTGTGAGAGTTCAAACAGCCGACGTTCATAGCCGGAAAGCTGCTCGGCATTTTTCAGGTTCAACAGCAGCATTTCGCCGCTGCGCATCACCCGTTCGGTTAAGGTGCCAGCCAATGCCACGTTATACTGTTGGCGTTCGGCAGTATTGTTGTTCAGATAGTGGGTAGAGTAGATGGTGAGCTGATCGGCGTGGTTACTGCGTAATACGATACTGATGGCGTCGCTGTTGAAAAAGTGGTGAATTTTCTCCGAGATCTCCCCCATCACGTCATCCAGATCCAGCTTTGACAGCACCGCATTGGTAACATCCACCAAGATGCGATAGTCATCCAGCTCATGACGTAGCTGGAGCTGTTGCCGTTGCGCATTTTGCAGCAGAACGATCTGCTGCGTGGCCAGCGCCACCAGCTCCATCAGCGTTTGCAACTGCACCAGGCTGGCATCGCTGAACGGCTCGTTTCCGCTACGCAATAATTCACAGCCACCGAGCGGCCGTCCGCCCGCATGTAGCGGCATCAAACAGTATTGGTTGAAGGGAGGATGCAACTTCAAGGCACGGATTTGCGGATAGCGATCGTGCAGCTCATCGGCCTGCCAGCGTTGGGGTAACGAGCTGTGTTGAAAGCGGCTCACCGGGCCATTCGCCAGCAACGTTTCGTCCTGATAAATTACCGGCTGCAGCGCTTGATCCAGCCCGTGAAAACTCACCCGTTCACTGTGCGGATCAAATAGCACCAGCGCGACGCTGTCGGCCAATTGCATGCGCTGCAATACCTGACGCAATTGCAGTAACAGATCGATGAAATTATGCTGCCCGAGCAGCATGCGCGTAATTTCGAGCAGGTCTTGTTGTTCTAAGCGTACAGTCGACATGGTTTATCACTTGTCTGAGTCACGAAGATTATTGCCAGCGAACATCCTCACAAAGAGTAAGGTTTGTTAATGGTAATTTCTCCCGACCGGATCAACAAAACACCGCAACAGGAATGTCATTTGCCGGGGATAGCACAATTTATCGCCTTTCCTGGTCGCCTTCGCCTGCCAGGAACAGCGCGACGTCCTGCTCCACTTCCCCCATAGCCTGCAGTGCCGACAAGGTTTCCTGTGCTTCGTGCTCATCCAGGCGGCTCATGGCAAAGCCTACATGGATCAACACCCAGCTACCGATTAGCGCTTCTGGCGGTTCATCGTCCTGACACACCAAGGCAATATTCACTTCTCGTTGCACACCGCAGACGTCGACCCAGGCGTGCTGGGGTTGGTTTTCGTCCAGCGCCACAACCTTACCGGGAATGCCTATACACATGCTTTTTCCTCTTGGTTATTCAATTTCCAGGCGCTTGAGTTGCAAGCCATCATCCGCCTGCACCCGCAGATTGTGCCCCCCGCATTGCGGGCAGACCAAGACCTGGGGAACCAGCAGTTGCACATCCGCCCGGCAGTCGTGACACCAGCACTCTGCCTGTTGTTCGAGCAGATGCAGCTCGCAGCCTTCGGCCAAGGTACCGCGACAAACCATATCAAAGCAGAACCGCAGCGACTCCGCCTCCACACAGGAAAATGCGCCGATCTCAAACCAGACGGCGGTAATGCGCCGGGCATGATTTTGCCGGGCGTGTTGCTGCATGATTTCCATCGCATGATGGCTCAGGGTTATTTCATGCATCTGGGCTCCGTTGTTCGGCGATTAATAACCGATGCTTCAGCTTGTGCAATTACGGTGCCAAGGTGATCCAATGGCCCCTCACCCTAACCCTCTCCCACAGGGAGAGGGGACCGATCGAGTTGGGCTGAAAGTATAGTGATCCTTCATAAGCACCGGCTGACTCACCTTCGCTAAAGGGACGATCGAGGTTGCTGATATGACAGCCCTTCTCCCAACAGAGTAGGGGCTATCAGCTCCCTCTCCCCTAAGAGAGGGGACAGTCCGAGACGCAAATTAAGTCCCGTGATCGACCACAGTGCCAATTTAACTCCCCCTCCACAGGAAAATTGACTTAACAAGCCGCAACTTTATTCCCGCACTTATCGACAACGCCGATCGGCTCCCTCTCCCCGTGGGAGAGGGTTGGGGTGAGGGGAAAACCGTCATTTTTGCTACCGATTTCGACAAAAATGACGAAGTGACGACGCCAACCCGGGCTGAAGGTGACAAATCCCCCCTCCAGCTTCGTCGTTTATGCCAATCAGCCGTTCATGTGCGGCCAATGAAAAATCAACCATTTGTTTTTTATGTACTTATTACGTTTGGCACGTTTTATGTATAGCTAACGGCAGCACAGACTCAAAGGCTCGCCGCCTGGGGTTTAACGATGGAAGGTAATCAGGAGTGACTGATGAACAGGTTTATCATGGCCGATCCGCAAAAATGCATTGGCTGCCGTACTTGTGAGATCGCCTGCGTAGTGGCCCATAGCCAAAACCAAGATGTCTCGGCGCTGGATGCGGCCAACTTCACGCCTCGCCTGCATCTGCTGAAAGGCGGCAATGTCAGCACCGTGGTGCTGTGCCGGCAGTGTGATGATGCGCCCTGCGCCAGCGTTTGTCCCAACGGGGCCATCAGCCAGAGCGACGGCATGGTCAAGGTCACGCAGGAGCGTTGCATCGGCTGTAAAGCCTGCGTCATGGCTTGCCCATACGGAGTGATGGAAGTGGTCACCCGCCCGGTAGCCCACCATGGCAATGCCTTGATGTTCCCCGCCGCCGAGAAAGCGGAAGCACACAAGTGCGATCTCTGCACCGGACGAGTCAATGGCCCGGCCTGTATGGAGTTTTGCCCCACCGACGCGTTGCACTGCATAGACCAACAGTTGCTGCAAAAAATGAATGCGGAAAAACGCCGCCACGCCGCCCTCAACCCACTGTCGTTGGCGATGTAAGCATGAACCGCTTTCTGTTGGAGGAACGGCCATGAACCGCTTTGTTATTGCGGAACCCCAGCACTGTATCGGCTGCAACACCTGCATGGCCGCCTGCACCGAGGTGCATAATGCTCAAGGGCTACAGTCGCATCCCAGGCTGACGGTGACGCGCGTCGGAGAGCAAACGGCACCGATGCTTTGCCGCCAATGTGAAGACGCCCCTTGCGCACGCGTTTGCCCGGTCAATGCCATCACGCACGGCGAACACGCTATCGAGCTGAACGAGACCCTGTGTATTGGCTGCAAGCTGTGTGGCCTGGCCTGCCCGTTCGGTGCAATAACGCCTGCGGGTAGCGGGCCAGTCAATATCCCGTCGATGTTTGAGCAGTACGTCCCGGCAGAACTGCTGCCCGACGTGCCAACCAGCCCCGCAAGCCAATCGCCCTATCTATCCTGGAATGCCGGGGTCAAAACGGTGGCGGTGAAATGCGATCTCTGCGCGTTCCTCGCCGATGGGCCGGAATGTGTACGCATCTGCCCAACCAATGCCTTGCATATCGTCGATGAACAGCAGCTTGAGCAGGAAGCGCGGGCCCGGCGTTTGGCGCGAGCCGGCCAGGTCGCGATCGGCTGCCCATCCTCTCCTTCTCTCGTCAGGGGGCAGAAATAAACATGGACTCTCTCACTCTACTGCTTTGGGCTTTGGTGATTTATGTCGCCGGTGGCGTGCTGTCGCTGCTGCTGTTTCGCCGGGAGCGCTTCGCCATTTTGCTGGCGGGGATCAGCGCGATGATCGGTGGCCTGTTAGGGCTATGCAGCGCCGTCCCCGTCCTGTTAAGCGGGCAAACCCTCACCTTCTCCACGCCTGGCCTGTTCTCGTTTGCCGCTTTCGTGGTGCGCATGGACTCGCTGGCGGCCTTTATGCTGGTGGTGATTTCGCTGCTGGTCACCGTTTGTGCACTGTATTCCATCGCCTATGTGCAGGAGTATCGCGGCAAAGGCGCGGCGAGCATGGGGTTCTTTATGAACCTGTTTATCGCCTCGATGGTCGGACTGGTGGTGATGGATAACGCCTTCTACTTCATTATTCTGTTCGAAATGATGTCGCTGGCCTCCTGGTTCCTGGTGATCGCCGATCAGGATGATGAATCCATCAGCGCCGGTTTGCTGTACTTCTTTATCGCCCATGCCGGTTCGGTGCTGATCATGATCGCCTTCTTCCTGATGTGGCGGCAGAGCGGCAGCCTGGACTTTGACTCCTTCCGCACTCTATCTCTCTCCCCTTGGATGGCGTCGGTCGTTTTCCTGCTGGCTTTCTTTGGTTTTGGGGCCAAAGCGGGGATGCTGCCGCTGCACAGTTGGTTACCACGCGCCCACCCGGCTGCCCCTTCCCATGCTTCAGCGCTGATGTCCGGCGTGATGGTGAAGATCGGCATCTTCGGCATCATCAAGGTCGGGATCGACCTGCTGGGTGCCACCGAAATGTGGTGGGGCATCGTAGTGCTGGCCTTCGGCGCAGTGTCTGCAGTGTTGGGAGTACTATATGCGTTGGCCGAGCACGATATCAAACGCCTGCTGGCCTGGCACACGGTAGAGAACATCGGCATCATTTTAATGGGCGTGGGCGTGGCGATGGTCGGCATGGCTAGCGGACATCCGGTGATGGCGGCGCTGGGCCTGCTCGGCGCGCTATATCACCTGCTCAACCATGCGGTGTTTAAAGGTTTGCTGTTCCTGGGTGCTGGTGCCGTGATTTGGCGCGTTCATACCCGCGATATGGAACAGATGGGCGGCCTGGCGAAGCTGATGCCGCTGACCGGGCTGGCGTTCCTGATCGGCTGTATGTCGATCTCCGCCCTGCCGCCGCTGAACGGTTTTATCAGCGAGTGGTACACCTACCAGTCGCTGTTTTCCATGAGCCACGACGGCAACTTTGTGATGCGCCTCAGCGGCCCGATTGCCATGGTGATGCTGGCGATCACCGGGGCGCTGGCGGCGATGTGCTTCGTCAAGGTCTACGGCGTCAGCTTCTGCGGCGGGCCGCGCAGTGAAAAAGCGGCGCAGGCTCGCGAAGTGCCATGGCAGATGACAGTCTCCATGCTGTTGCTGGCCCTGCTGTGCGTATTGCTCGGCGTAGGGGCCAGCGTGGTCGCTCCCGTTCTGGCCCAGGTTGCCATGACGCTGGTCGGTACTCATGACGTCACCGTGGTGCAAGGCTCAATGCTGGTGCCGCAACTGGCCAGCCAGGCCATGCTGTCACCGGCGTTGACCTTCATCCTGCTGCTCGCCCTGCCGCTGATCCCATTGGCGGTGTACCTGCTACTGAAAAGCAATCAGTCCAGTTTCCGTCGCCGTGGCGACCCGTGGGCCTGTGGCTACAACTGGGAGCAATCGATGGCGGTATCCGCCGGGGGCTTTACTCAGCCACTGCGCGCCATGTTTGCCTCGCTGTACCGTCTGCGCAAGCAGCTCGATCCAACACCTGCATTGTCGCGGGCACTGGAACAAACCACCGCAGGGGCAACCCGCGCCGAGCCGTTCTGGGATGACTGGATCATCAATCCGTTGGTCAAAGCCTCTCAACGCCTGGGTGTGCGGTTACAGGGCCTGCAGAGCGGCGACTTCCGCTTCTATTGCCTGTATGTGGTGATCGCCTTGGTGATCCTGCTGTTGCTTGTCGCGGTTTAAGGGGAAATAGCATGTCGATGCAGGAAACACCGTCGTTAATGATGGGGCTCTTCGCGCTGATACAAGCGCTGGTAATGCTGGCGATCGCGCCGCTGTTTACCGGGATCTCCCGCCAAATCCGCGCCCGGATGCACTCGCGCCGTGGCCCCGGCATTTGGCAGGACTACCGTGATATGGGAAAGCTGTTAAAACGTCAGGAAGTCGCTCCTGCGCAGTCGGGCACCATCTTCCGCGTGATGCCTTATGTGTTGCTGAGCAGCATGTTGCTGGTGGCGATGACGCTGCCCATCTTCACGCGGACGTCGCCGTTTGCCGGTGCGGGGGACTTGATCACCCTACTCTATCTGTTCGCACTGTTTCGCTTCTTCTTCTCGCTGTCTGGTCTGGATACCGGTAGCCCGTTTGCCGGGATCGGGGCCAGCCGCGAACTGACGCTGGGCGTATTGGTAGAACCCACGCTGATCCTGGCGCTGTTGGTGGTAGCGCTGATTGCCGGTTCCACCAATATCGGCACCATCAGCGTCACCCTGACCGAAGGTTGGAGCTCCCCAACGGCCACCCTGCTGGCCATGCTGGCCTGCGGTTTCGCCGCGTTTATCGAAATGGGCAAAATCCCCTTCGATGTAGCGGAGGCGGAACAGGAACTGCAGGAAGGCCCACTGACCGAATACTCCGGTTCCGGCCTGGCGTTGGTGAAATGGGGGATCGGCCTCAAACAGGTGGTGGTGGCCGAGCTGTTCCTGGCGGTCTTTATTCCCTTTGGCAAGGCAGTGGAGCTGACGGTGCCTGCGCTGGCACTGGCGACAGTCATCATGCTGGCCAAACTGCTGGCGGTGTTTGTCATTGCCTCCATTTTTGAAAATACCTTGGCGCGTGGGCGGTTCTTGTTGACGCATCACGTTACCTGGCTCGGTTTTGGCGTAGCGGCGCTGGCCTTTGTCTTTTACCTAACCGGTCTGTAGCCGCCAGGAAACCCATTATGGAAAATACGCTCTGTTTGCAATATACCGCCCTCGCCACGCTGCTGCTGCCGTTTATCGGCGCACTGCTGACGGCCTGCGTGCCGCAACGGATGGCCAAGTGGATCTGTACCCTGTTCGCGCTGTTGGCCACGCTGGGTACGGTGATTATCGGTTGGTTATTCCTGGCCCATGGCAAAGCGGATACGACCATCACGCTGCTGCAATACGGCAACGTGGCGCTATTCGGCTTTATCATCGACCGCATCAGCACGCTGATTGTCTTTGCGGTAGTGTTTCTTGGCCTGCTGGTCAGCCTGTATTCCACCGGCTACCTCACTACAGCCAACCGCGAACATCCCCACCAGGGCAGCAACCGCTATTATGCTTTCCTGCTGATCTTTATCGGGGCGATGGCCGGGCTGGTGATGTCCTCCACCATTCTGGGGCAGTTGCTGTTCTTCGAGATCACCGGCGGCTGTTCCTGGGGGCTGATTAGCTACTACCAGACACCAAAGGCACAGCGCTCGGCCATGAAGGCCCTGCTGATCACCCATATTGCCTCAATCGGCTTATACCTGGCGGCGGCGACGCTGTTCCTCAATACCGGCACCTTCGCTCTGAGCGCGATTGCGCAGCTAAACGGTACGGCCAGCCTGATAGTGTTTGGCGGCATCCTGTTCGCGGCCTGGGGGAAATCGGCCCAGCTTCCGTTGCAGGCCTGGTTACCCGATGCCATGGAAGCCCCTACCCCAGTGAGCGCCTATCTGCACGCCGCCTCGATGGTGAAAGTGGGTGTCTACATCTATGCCCGCGCCATCCTGTCTGCGGACTCGGTGCCGCATATTATCGGCTGGGTCGGCATCGTTATGGCGACCATCACCCTGATTTACGGTTTCCTGATGTATCTGCCGCAAAAGGATATGAAGCGACTGCTGGCCTGGTCCACCATAACCCAGCTCTCCTATATCTTCCTGGCGCTATCTATTTCCATCTTTGGCTCTAAAACCGCCTTTCTTGGCGGCGTGGCTTACATCTTTAACCACGCGTTTGCCAAGAGCCTGTTCTTCCTGGTGGCCGGAGCGCTTAGCTACAGCTGCGGTACCCGGATGCTGCCGCGTTTGCAGGGCGTGATGAACAAGATGCCGCTGCTGGGCGTGGGGTTCTGTGTGGCCGCGCTGGCGATCACCGGGGTGCCGCCGTTTAACGGTTTCTTCAGCAAGTTCCCGATTTTTGCCGCCGGTTTTGCACTGTCGCATGAGTTCTGGCTGATGACGCCACTGATGGTGCTGGTGCTGATCGAGTCGGTCGCCAGCTTTGCCTGGTTCATCTATTGGTTTGGGCGCGTTATTCCTGGCAAACCCAGTGATGAGGTGGCACAGGCCGCTCCGCTGCCGCTGGTGATGAGCGTGGTGTTAGTGATTCTGATCGCGATGTCGGTAGGTTCCAGCGTGATTGCCGTCGCCTGGCTTGGATAAGGGAGTTGCTTATGACTGGTTCACTTATCGTCAATAACCTCGCGGGGCTGATGATGGTCACCTCGCTGCTGGTGATTGGCGCCAAACGGCCCGTGGCCTCGTGCTGGCTCTATGCCTTGCAGTCGCTGTTATTGGTGCTGATCTTCTTGACGCTGGGGCAAACCCTGGGCGCCCACCAGCTCTCGCTGTGGGCGATCAGCGCCTTTATCACCAAGGTGGTGCTGGTGCCGGTGATCATGGCCTATGCCTTTCGCAAAATGGACGATCCCTCGGCTAACGGCAGCCTGATCGGCCCGGTGATGCTGATGCTGGCCGCGGCGGTGATTGTGCTGCTGTGCTGGTTTGTGGTGGAGCCGGTGCAGGTGCCGCTGCTGGCCTCACTGAAACCGGCGCTGGCGGTATCGCTGGGGCATTTTATGCTCGGCCTGCTGTGTATCGTCACCCAGCGCAACATCCTCAAACAGGTGTTTGGCTACTGCCTGATGGAGAACGGTTCGCACCTGACGCTGGCGCTGCTGGCGAATCGCGCGCCGGAGCTGGTGGAAATTGGTATCGCCACCGATGCCATTTTTGCGGTGATCGTGATGGCGGTGCTGGCGCGCAAAATCTACCGCACGCTCAACACGCTGAATGTTGAACAACTGACGGCGTTGAAGGGGTGAGATGATGAGTAATACCACCATGTTGTTTCTATTACTGCTGACGCCGCTGGCCTTCTCGCTGCTGACCTTTGCCTGTCGGCTGCTGGGCAATGCGGCGCGGGCCTGCGTCACGCTGCTGCACTTTATCGGTATCATGCTGCTGCTGGTGGTTTCCCTGTGGGTGGTAATGCAGGTGTACCAGCAAGGCGATATTCTGGCTGCCGGACGCTGGCTTCATCTGGACAGCCTGAGCGCGCTGTTCCTGGCGATCCTCGGCATCATCGGCTGCCTTACTGGCCTTTACTCCATTGGCTATATGCGCCATGAGGTTGATGAAGGCGAGATTTCGGTAGCGACCCTGTGTCACTACTATGGCTTCTTCCACCTGTTCCTGTTCACCATGCTGTTGGTGATCACCAGCAATAACCTGATCCTGATGTGGGCGGCCATCGAAGCCACCACGCTCAGCTCGGCGTTTCTGGTAGGGTTGTACGGGCAAAGCTCCTCGCTGGAAGCGGCCTGGAAATACATCATTATCTGTACCGTCGGGGTGGCCTTCGGGCTGTTCGGCACCATTCTGGTGTACGCCAACGCGGCCAGCTTTATGCCCGATCCCAACGACGCCATCTTCTGGACGGAAGTGCTCAAGCACGCCACGCAGTTGGATCCGATGCTGATGCATCTGGCGTTTGTGTTCATCCTGATTGGTTTTGGTACCAAAACCGGGCTGTTCCCGATGCACGCCTGGCTGCCGGACGCCCACAGTGAGGCACCAAGCCCCACCAGCGCCCTGCTCTCTGCCGTGCTGCTTAACTGTGCGCTGCTGATCATCATCCGTTACTACATCATTATCAGCACCACGTTGGGCCATGACTTTACCGGCACGCTGCTGATGGTGTTTGGCTTCCTCTCCGTCGCGGTGGCGGCCTTCTTTATTCTGGTGCAGCGCGATATCAAACGGCTACTAGCCTACTCCAGCGTGGAAAACATGGGGCTAATCGCCGTGGCGATCGGCATCGGTGGCCCTCTGGGGATTCTGGCAGCGCTACTGCATACCCTGAACCACAGCCTGGCAAAAACCCTGTTGTTCTGCGGCTCTGGCAACGTGCTGCTGAAGTATGGCACCCGCGATATTACCGTGGCGAAAGGGATGCTGAAATGCATGCCGTTCAGTGCCGTGCTGCTGGCCGGAGGCGCCTTGGCGCTAGGCGGTATGCCGCCGTTCAATATCTTCCTCAGTGAATTTATGACGGTCACCGCCGGGTTGGCGGCTGGCCATATTACGTTGACCATCGTCTTGTTGCTGCTGCTGACGGTGGTATTGGCCGGGTTGGTCCGCATGGTGGCCAGCGTGCTGTTCGGCGCTAAACCCGAAGAGGTCAACAAAGGCGAACTGGGAATACTGACAACCTTACCGATGCTGATCCTGCTGGTATTGATGCTGGTGATGGGCACCCATATCCCACAACCGGTCAGCCGACTGCTGGAAAACGCGGTCCACATCGTGATGAACAACAAGCCTGGCACTCATGCCCAGCCATTGAGCTGGCCATGGGCCGTTCAGAACCATTCCTCTGCGGCCGAACCTCAGGCAGGAGAAGTAAAGTGAGCTACGAAACCCACGTTTTGACCCTCAACAACGACGAGAAACTCGGCAAAGGCTACCTGGCCAAAGTACGCGAGAAGTTCCCCTCCGCTCTGCTGGATGCCGAGTGGCAAACCGCCAACCAGGTCACCATCACGGTCAAGCTGAACTCGCTACCCGAGATTGTGGAATACCTCTATTACCAGTTGGGCGGTTGGCTACCGGTGCTGTTTGGCAACGACGAACGTACTTTGACCGGGGATTTCGCCGTCTACTATGTGCTGTCGATGGAGGAAGGGGAAAAGTGTTTTATCACCGTCAAGGCTCAGGTTAGCGCCATCACGCTGGAGTTTCCGTCGGTTACCCCACGGGTTCCCGCCGCCGTGTGGGGCGAGCGTGAAATCCGCGATATGTACGGTCTGATCCCGGTAGGGTTGCCGGACGAGCGCCGCCTGGTGCTGCCGGACGATTGGCCAGACGATCTTTACCCGCTGCGTAAAGACACCATGGATTACCGCCAGCGCCCTGAGCCAACCACCGATGTGGAAACCTACCCGTTTGAAAATGCGGCCACCGGCGAATCACGGGTGGTGCCGATCGGACCTATGCACATCACCTCCGACGAGCCAGGGCATTTTCGCCTGTTTGTTGACGGCGAACGCATTGTCGATGCCGACTACCGGCTGTTCTACGTGCACCGTGGCATGGAGAAACTGGCCGAAACCCGTATGGGCTATCAGGAAGTCACCTTCCTGTCCGACCGAGTCTGCGGGATCTGCGGCTTTACCCACAGCGTGGCCTACACCACCTCGGTGGAAAATGCGTTGGGGATCTATGTGCCGCCCCGCGCCCATGCCATCCGCAGCATTCTGCTGGAGGTTGAACGGCTGCACAGCCACCTGCTGAACATTGGGCTATCCAGCCACTTCGTCGGCTTCGATACCGGCTTTATGCAGTTCTTCCGCGTACGTGAAAAATCGATGACCATGGCGGAGCTGCTGACCGGATCGCGTAAAACCTATGGGCTGAACCTGATCGGTGGCGTGCGCCGCGACATCCTGAAAGAGCAGCGGGTTAAAACCATCAAACTGATCCATGAGATGCGCACCGACGTGACGCAACTGGTAGAGATGCTGCTCGGCACGCCGAATATCGAGCAGCGCACCAAAGGCATTGGCCTGTTGGATCGGCAGATTGCCCGCGACTACAGCCCAGTGGGGCCGATGATCCGCGCCAGCGGCTTCAAACGCGATATGCGCTTTGACCATCCTTATGCCAACTACGGTTCGTTGCCCAAAACGCTGTTCACCTTCGACGGCTGCGACGTGTATTCACGAGTGATGGTGCGCGTGCAGGAAGTGTTGGATTCGCTGGCGATGATCGAATACGGCCTGGATAACCTGCCGGGCGGTCCGCTGCTCACCGAAGGTTTCCGCTATCAGCCGCACAAGTTTGCCTTGGGCTATGCCGAAGCCCCGCGCGGTGAAGATATCCACTGGAGCATGTTGGGGGATAACCAGAAACTGTTCCGCTGGCGCTGCCGGGCGGCCACCTACGCCAACTGGCCAGTGCTGCGTTATATGCTGCGTGGCAATACGGTTTCCGATGCCCCGCTGATTATCGGCAGCCTGGATCCCTGCTACTCCTGTACCGACCGCGTCACGCTGATCGATATCAACAAGCGTAAGGCGAAGACCGTGCCGTACAAGGAGATTGAACGCTACGGGATCGAACGCACCAATTCACCGTGCAAGTGAGGGAGCCAGCATGCTGAAACTGTTTAAAACCATCCTGAAGGCCGGTGAAGTCACGGTGAAATACCCGTTTAAGCCGCTGGAGGTGTGCCCGGGTTTTCGTGGCAAGCCAGAGTACGATCCTGAGCAATGTATCGCCTGCGGCGCCTGCACCGTGGCCTGTCCGGCCAATGCGTTAACCATGGAAACCCATGAGGCCAGCGGCGAACGCGTCTGGCAGTTATTCATTGGCCGTTGCATCTTCTGCGCACGCTGTGAAGAAGTTTGCCCGACGCGGGCGATCCGGCTGTCGGAAGAGTTTGAAATGGCGGTAATGCACAAGCCCGATCTGTATATCCGCGCCACCTTTACCCTACTCAACTGCCGCAGTTGCCAGCAGCCCTTTACGCCAACCAAATCGGTGAATTACGCCTTGGCGTTGCTGGCCCACGCGGGCATGGGGGCAGACAGCATTGAGGCCTTACGGCCACAGTTCGAGACCTGCCCCGCCTGCAAGCGTAAACAGACTCTGAGCCAGCATCGGCCAATGAAACTGAGCCAATCGGCGGGAGCGAAATAACATGACGATGCCCGATATCAAGGTCAATCATCACCGCAGTACGCCGATCGCCATTGATGAACAGACTGCCAAACTCAAAAGCAAGCTGTTGAAGGATATCAAACGCTCAGCCTATGTGTATCGCGTCGACTGCGGCGGCTGCAACGGCTGTGAGATCGAGATCTTCTCCGCCATCACGCCAGTATTTGATGCCGAGCGTTTTGGCATCAAGGTTGTCCCCTCACCGCGCCATGCCGATATTCTGTTGTTTACCGGCGCGGTCACCCGGGCCATGCGCGTACCCGCGCTCAGAGCTTACGAGTCGGCACCTGATCCGAAAATCTGTATCTCTTACGGGGCCTGCGGCTGCGGCGGCGGGATTTTCCACGATCTGTACTGCGTCTGGGGCGGCAGCGAGTCGATCGTGCCGATTGACGTATGGATCCCCGGCTGCCCACCGACGCCTGCCGCCACCATCTACGGTTTTGCCGTGGCCCTGGGCCTGCTGGAGCAAAAGCTGAAGGGCGAAAACCACCTTGAGCAGGCGGACGAAAAAGCGGCATTGCTGCTGCCAGCCATCCCGCTACATACCCGAGTACTGATTGAACGCGAGGCACGCCGTCTGGCGGGCTACTACCAAGGCCGCATTATCAGCGACCGTTTCCTCTCCCTGTTGGCCGGTGCCAGTATGGATGCAGCCACGTTGCACCTGGAGGAATGGTTAAAACAGGAAGGCGATCCCCGCCTGCGTGAGATTGTCGCTTGCCTGGTTGACTGCCTGCAACAGGAGCTGACCCATGCAAAATGAAGGTAAGGCGGTATTCTGGTCATTACGCCAGAAGTTTCTTGATAGCGATGACGACATGCCTGCCCAGGCGCAGCAAGTGATGTATTACTCGCTGGCGATTGGCCATCACGTAGGAGTGATTGACTGCCTGAAGACCGAGCTAAGTTGCCCATTGCCGCAATATCAAACCTGGATTGAGCTGTTCCCGGAGGGGGAGGCCCAACGCAAGATGCGTGGCCTGCTGACCTTTGGCGAAATCACCATCGACTCCACCCACACCAGCCTGCTGGCCAATGCCCTGGCCCCGCTGATCGATAGCCAACCGGCGCCCTTTAGCGAATGGAGTGCCAAGCTACTCGGCTTGCTCGCCGAGATTGAGCGCGAGCCTGCTATCTATCTGATTGTGAAAAAGGTGACGAACCCATGAATGTCGTCCTTACCGTAGGCAATAGCATGATGGGGGACGACGGTGCCGGGCCATTGCTGGCGGAAATGATGGCTGACGCGCCAATTGAGGGTTGGATCGCCGTCAACGGCGGTTCCACCCCCGAAAACGTCACACATCAGATCCGCGATCTTAAGCCCAGCCGGTTGGTGATTGTCGATGCCACCGATATGGAGCTGGCTCCTGGCGAAATCCGTATCGTCAATCCTGACGATATTGCCGAGATGTTCTTTATGAGCACCCACAATATGCCGCTCAATTTCCTGATTGATCAGCTACGTGAAGATATTGAGGAAGTGATATTTCTCGGCATTCAGCCGGACGTGGTGATGTTCTATTTCCCGATGACGGAGAAAGTGACGCAGGCGGTACAGGTGATTTATCAGCGGTTATCAATATGGGATACGGGGGAAGGTTTTAAGCAGCTCTGAATAGCAGCACCTAATGCCGCAACACGAAAGCTTGAGGCAGGTGGGGACATTGCAGGTTAGTCGACCGTTGAGCGCAAGGATGCGCGATACGAGCCTCCAGGGACGGATTCACGGCGTGTCGGCGTTCTGCATGATCCCCGCCTGTAACACCATCAACGACAGCAACTTTAGTGTTTGGGTTGATGACAATTAATGCGAGTCGTTAATCCACATCAAGTCAGCGTGGCACAATTTATGCTTCAAATAAGTGAGACACATTTTTCGTCACCGGGGAGATTTTCATGCCCAGTGGCGTGTTGAGCAATGTCGAACAGGTTTAAAAAGGAGTGCTGGAGATGAAAACAGTCATCACGGTCTGCCCTTATTGCGCTTCAGGTTGCAAAATCAACCTGATAGTCGACAACGGCAGGATCGTTAAGGCCGAAGGCGCTAACGGCGTGACCAATCAGGGCGAGCTATGCCTGAAAGGGTATTACGGCTGGGATTTCGTTCACGATACCAAGATCCTGACGCCACGGCTGAAAACGCCGATGATCCGCCGGGAACGGGGTGGCAAACTGGAATCGGTGTCCTGGGAAGAGGCCATTGAGTTCGCCAGTTCACGTCTGCTGGCCGTTAAAGAGAAATACGGCCCGAATGCGATTATGACGACCGGTTCCTCGCGCGGGCCCGGTAACGAAGCCAACTATGTGATGCAGAAATTTGCTCGCGCCACTATCGGTACCAACAATATCGACTGTTGCGCGCGCGTCTGACACGGCCCCTCGGTTGCAGGTCTGCAGCGATCGGTCGGTAACGGCGCCATGAGTAACTCAATCTGCGAGATTGAGGATACCCAGTGTATTTTTGTCTTCGGCTATAACGCCGCGGACTCGCATCCTATTGTCGCCCGCCGCATTCTCAAGGCGAAGGAGAAAGGAGCCAAGGTCATTGTTTGCGATCCACGCTATATCGAAACGGCGCGTATTGCAGATATCCATTTGCCGTTGAAAAACGGTTCCAACATCGCGCTGATCAACGCGCTCGCTCACGTGATGATTGAGGAGAACCTGTACGATCAGGCGTTTGTTGAACAGCATACCGAGCAGTTCGATGAGTACCGCGCCATCGTGGCGGACTACCCACCGGAGTCGGTTGAGAAAACCACGGGCCTCACCGCCCAGCAAATCCGTGAAACGGCACGCATGTATGCCAGCGCGCCAACGGCCACCATCCTGTGGGGCATGGGCGTCACCCAGTTCTATCAGGGCGTGGAAACCGTGCGTGCGCTGACCAGCCTGGCGATGCTGACCGGAAACCTGGGCAAGCCGAACGTTGGGGTTAACCCGGTACGCGGGCAAAACAACGTTCAGGGTGCCTGTGACATGGGCGCGTTGCCAAACACCCTGCCCGGTTATTTCCAGGTAACGGATGCCGAGGCACGGGAAAGGTTTGCCAACGCTTGGGGGATCGACGCGATGCCAGCCGAGATCGGCTATGCGTTGAGCGAAGTGCCGCACAATATCGACCATGGCAAACTCAAAGCGCACTACATCATGGGGGAAGATCCGCTACAAACGGAGCCGGATTTAGCCACCATCCGTAGAACCTTTGAGAAGCTGGATCTGCTGATCGTGCAGGATATCTTCATGACCAAAACCGCCGCGATTGCCGACGTTATTTTCCCGGCAACCTCATGGGGCGAGCATGAAGGGGTGTATACCGCGGCAGACCGCGGCTTCCAACGCTTCTATAAAGCAGTGGAACCGGTGGGCGATGTGAAGACGGACTGGCAAATCATCAGCCTGATGTCGACGGCCATGGGTTACCCGATGCACTACAACAACACGCAGGAAATCTGGGACGAACTGCGCGAGCTGTGCCCGATCTACTACGGCGCTACCTACGAGAAGATGGCGGACCTGGCTTACATTCAGTGGCCTTGCCCAACGTTGGATCACCCGGGTACCCCTTATCTGTACGAAGGCGGGGAATTCTCTCGGCCCGGTGGCAAAGCGGAGTTCTTTACCTGTGAATGGGCTCCGCCGATCGATCAGCTCAGCGATGAGTTCCCGTTCGTGCTGTCGACGGTACGCGAAGTGGGCCATTACTCCTGCCGTTCGATGACCGGCAACTGTAAGGCACTGGTCGCGTTGGCCGATGAACCGGGCTATGTGCAAGTCAACTCGGAAGACGCCGCACGGCTAGGGATTGAGGATCAGGCCTTGGTGTGGGTACGCTCCCGTCAGGGCAAGGTCATTACCCGTGCCAACGTCAGCGAACGCCCTAACCGGGGTGCGATCTACATGACCTACCAATGGTGGATCGGTGCCTGTAACGAGCTGGTGGCGGAAAACCTCAGCCCGATTACCAAAACGCCGGAATACAAATACTGTGCCGTGCAAATTGAGCCGATTAAGGATCAAGGGCAGGCAGAACACTATGTTCAGCAAGAGTACAGCAAGATCAAACAGCGCCTCCGCGAGGCCGCTGCGGGCTAATCTGTAAAAGCCGAACCCCAGGGATGAGGTTCGGCTTTCCACGCATCTCTCACCATCCACTATTCATCCTTACACTTCTGCCAGTGGCTGCCATACTAAAATTCTTAATAGACAATTTATCCCGTGGCTCACAAACCCGCACAATACCCCCTTACTTTGTCCTGGATTGATCGTTTTCAACGATCGGTCTGATCTTATTGATCTGTACAACCAATTATCTTTGTCTTTCCGCCACCTATAAGATCGCCTTTTATCGTTCTCTGGGATATATCAGCAAAATATGACGTTCGCGATGAGTGCTGGCAAGGCCGTGTTACCTGACCGTCGCTTGCCCAACGGACTACTGCACCGCGATCGGGTACAGCGCATCCTGGTGATCAAGCTGCGTCACTTTGGTGACATCCTGCTAACTACCCCGTTGCTCAGTACGCTGCGCGCCAATTACCCCAACGCCCTGATTGACGTGCTGGTGTATGACGGCACCGAGGCGATGCTGGCGGGCAATCGGGATGTCTATCTGACCTATACCGTCGATCGCAGCCTAAAACGCCAGAGCTACAAGGCACAGTATCGCGGTGAGCAAGCCCTGTGGAACAGCCTCAACACCGGCCACTACGACCTGGTGATTAATCTGTCCGACCAGTGGCGGGCTGCGTTGTATTGCCGCTTTCTCAAACCGACGTTCAGCCTGGGGTTTGCTTACCCCAAGCGTAATAATCAGCTGTGGCGTGCTTGCCATTCGTTGTTGGTGCAGGTGGACGGGCATGACCAACGGCACACCGTGCTCAATAACCTCTCGATTCTGTCCCCGTTGGCCTTACCCACCTTGGTGACCAAGGTGACCCAGGCTTATCGGCAGCGCGATATCGATGAGATTAATCGCCTCAGCCAACATCATCACCTGACGGATTTCGTGCTGATCCAGCCTACCGCGCGTTGGGCATTCAAAACCTGGTCGGTGGCGGGATTCACTCGGGTTATCGACCATCTCACCGCCAGCGGAGAAACCGTGTTGCTGACCTGCGGGCGTTCTGCCGATGAGATCGCCATGATAGCCGCTATTCTGGCCCACTGCGCCATGCCACAACGGGTGGTCAATCTGGCCGGTCGCCTGGACCTGCCGGAGCTGGCCGTCTTGATCGATCGGGCGAAGCTGTTTATCGGGGTGGATTCGGTAGCGATGCATATGGCCGCCGCCTTGCAGACGCCTTCCGTCGTGCTGTTCGGCCCCAGCAATCTGCAACAGTGGTCACCCTGGCAGGCTCCGCACGTTCTGTTATGGGCAGGCAACTACCGCTCATTACCACACCCCGATGAAGTGAACACCGCGACCCCGGAACGTTATCTGGACGCCATACCCGCCAATGAGGTTATCCGGGCCATAAACCGCCAGCTCACCTGCCTGGAAATCCCAACTTCCCGCACGGTGAATGACACCGTGTTTAATTAACCCTGATTTGAGCCACTCCATGCCATCCACCGAACCGTGTTCTGTATCGTTACTCTCCCCTGCCCGCCTTCGGCTGTTTGGCTTCACGGCGTTTTTGCTCGGTGTGTCCCTGCCGACTTCCAATGCGCTGATGAATGCTTCTCTGGTGTTGGCGGCGATATGTCTGCTGTGGCAGCGTGACTTTCGCCACCTGATGCCTTTGCTGAAACAACCGCTGGTGTGGCTGCCCGCATTGATGTTTGCATTGCTGGCCGCCTCGTTATTGACCCAGCACCACGAGTACGGCCCAAAGATGGTCGGCAAGTATCAAAAGCTCCTGTTTGTACTTCCTCTGGCGCTGTTCTTTCTCACCGACACCAGGCTTATCACCCGGTTTATCAGCGGTTTTCTGCTCGCCAATGCCGTGATACTGGCGATCAGCCTGACTTCGGGGATTGGCCATGTGACGCTGGGTGGCCTCGATCCGCAGAATCCAACGGTGTTTAAACTGCAGATAACCCAGAACGTGTTTATGGCGTTTGCTGCGTTGATATGGCTAACCCGTGCTTTTGCGCAATCAGGCGTGCTGCGTTGGTGCTATGGGGCATTGGTTCTGCTGGCAACGGCGAACGTGCTGCTGATGGTACAGGGGCGTACCGGCTACGTGGCGCTATTAGTCGGCGTGGGGCTTTGGTTGCTGCTGACGCTGCCCCGCTGGCAGCGGTTGGGCGTTCTAGCCTGCGGCTCGCTGCTGATCATTATGCTGATTTTAATCCCCAATAGAGCGACGGAGCGCCTGACGCTCGGGCTTGCTGAGGTGCGCAATTGCGTGTTGGCCCCGGCAGAGCAGGCCTATCAGGCTTGCGACAACTCGATGGGGCAACGCACCGCCTTTGCCCGCGAATCACTGCGCCTGATAAAACAGGCCCCACTGCTGGGTAACGGGGCCGGGAGCTTCTGGTACGGTAATGCGCAGACCGGTTACGGAGTGCATAACCCGCACAATGAATACCTGCTGGAAACGGTACAAAATGGCTTGCTGGGGCTGGCGCTGTTTTTGGGCTGGATGTGGTGCTGCTTCCGAGCAGCCTGGCGGCAACCAACAGCCTGCCGCAACCTGCTGGTTGCCGTGCTCGGCAGTTATCTGGCCTGCCATCTGTTCAACTCGTTCCTTCTGGATTCCGCCGAGGGGCATCTGTTTATGGTGTTGGCCGCCGTACTGGCAGGCTACCGCGTTGCCCATCGGCCTATATAGCCTCAAAAAACGGGCGCAGCATGCTGCGCCACTTCAATGGTAGCCAGGTATATTGAGGTTAATTCAGTTTGGCTTTGGAAAAATCACTGCCCATCAAGCTGACGCTATAGCCACTAACGTTGCTGCGCGTGGCATAGAAGGTTTTACCATTCGCCAGGGCAATCCACGGAGCCTGCTGATAGAAGATTTCCTGCGCCTGCCCGTAGAGTTTTGCACGCTCGGCAGGGACGCTAGTCAATCTGGCCTGCTGTACCAGACCATCATAGGTTTTATCGCACCAACGCGCGGCATTCGAGCCGGTTTTGATACTGTTGCACCCCAACAGCACCTCGGCAAAGTTATCCGGATCGCCATTATCGGACATCCAGCCAAACAGCGCGGTGTCATGCTCGCCCTTACGCATACCGGCAAGATATTCCCCCCACTCGTAAGAGACGATTTTCGCCTTCACGCCAACCTTTTCCCAATCGCTTTGCAGCATTTCCGCAATACGCTTGGAGTTCGGGTTATACGGGCGCTGAACCGGCATTGACCACAGCGTGATCTCAAAGCCTTTTTCCAACCCGGCCTGTTTCAGCAACGCCTTGGCTTTTTGCGGATCGTAACCGTAATCCTGCAGGTCTTTATCAAAGCCCAGCATATTTGGCGGCAGCGGCGATTTCGCCACCGTGGCTGAACCTAAAAACACCGCGTTAACTATCGCCTTTTTGTCAGTGGCATAGTTTAGGGCTTGGCGCACCCGCACGTTATCCAGCGGTTTTTTCTCGGTGTTAAACGCCAAGTAACCGACGTTCAGCGCATCGACCTTATGCAGGGTCAGATCTTTGTTTTTATTGATTTCATCAAACTGTACCGGAGCCGGTGCGGGGATAATCTGGCACTCGTTAGTCTGGAGTTTCGCCAGGCGCGTTTGTACGTTCGGCGTTATGGAGAAGATCAGATGCTTGGTCGGCACCTCTCCATCCCAGTAATTAGGGTTGGCAACATAGCGGATCAGTGAGTCGACTTTATACTGCTGCAAGACGTAAGGGCCGGTGCCGATTGGCCAGGTATCCACGTATTCTGGCGTGCCTTTTTTAAGCATCGCATCGGCGTATTCAGCAGAAAGGATCGACGCAAAGTCCATCCCCCAGTCGGCCAGAAACGCGGCGTTCGGCTCGCTCAGAACAAACTGAACGTGATAATCGTCCAGCTTTTTCACTTCCTTAATCAGCGTATCCAGGCCTACGTCGTGGAAATATTCGTAATTACCCTGCGATACCTTGTGGTATGGGTGATTTGGGTCTTTCTGGCGTAACACCGAGAACACTACATCGTCAGCATTAAAATCGCGGGCCGGCTTGAAGTTTTTGTTGCTGTTGAATTTCACCCCTTGGCGCAGGGTAAAGGTGTAGGTTTTGCCGTCCGGGGAAATTTTCCATTCGGTTGCCAATGACGGCGTTGGCGTGTTATTGATCGGATCGAAATTGATTAAACGGTTATACAGCACCTGCGAGCTGGCAACGAACGTTGGGCCAGAGCTGGCAATCTGCGGATTGAACGACTCCGGTGACGCCTCGGAGCAATAAATCAGAGTATCGTTAGCTCCCGCCATGGCAGCGCTTGCCGGTAAGAATGTGCTCAGCGCCAGCGCGAGCAGCGTTTTCCCTGTAGACATGGTCATCGCCTTGTTTGACTTTTTTTAGCAGGCGGCAATCTCAGCACGGACAGGGAACCCAGGCAAATAACCAATTGCTCTCAGGTTATGCCAAAACCGTTGTTTTTGCTGTTTTATTCAGCTACGCGGGCGCAGCATGCCGCGCCCCAACAAAGTGAACACCCTCAGCTCAGCAATAGCCCATCATCATCCAGCTTTTCGCCACGTGTTTTCTCAAACATCGCCAGCAGATCGGTAACCTGCATGTTGGCCCGTTGCTCACCGACAACATCCAGCACCACCCGCCCCTGGTGCAACATCACGGTTCGATGGCCATGATCCAGCGCCTGGCGCATGGAGTGCGTCACCATCAGTACGGTCAATTGCTGCTCGGCGACAATACGGTCGGTCAATGCCAGCACAAAGGCCGCCGTTTTAGGATCGAGCGCGGCGGTATGTTCATCCAGCAAGAGCAGTCGAGAAGGCTGCAGCGACGCCATCAGCAGGCTGACCGCCTGACGCTGCCCGCCTGAAAGCAGCCCCATGTGATCCCCTAAACGATTCTCCAGCCCCAGTTCCAACGTGGCCAACTTATCGCGGAACAACTGCCGCTGCTTGCTCTTGACGGCACGCTGAAATCCTCGGGTTTGACCGCGCTGCAGAGCCAGGGCCAGATTCTCCTCAATGCTCAGCCCCTCGCAGGTTCCCGCCAACGGATCCTGGAACACACGGGCTACCATACCGGCACGGCGCCAGGCGGGCATCAGGGTAACGTCCTGTTCGCCAATAAACACTTGGCCGCGATCGGGGGTAATATCACCGCTGACCGCATTGAGCAAAGTAGACTTCCCTGCCCCATTACTGCCAATGACCGTCACAAACTGCCCTGCCTCGATGTTCAAAGACAGGCCACGTAATACCGGGTTCTCCAGCGGGGTTCCAGGGTTAAAGGTTTTAAACAACTGCTCGGCACGCATCATGATGGCTGCCTCCCCCGCTTGCTTTTCAATTTTTGTTTCAACTTCGGCAGGACCAGCGCCAACGTAACCAGTAGCGCGGTGATCAGATTCAGATCCTGTGCCTGCAAGCCGATAAAGTCTGCATTCAGGGCCAGAGCGATCATCAGGCGGTACAGCAATGCCCCTAACAGGGTCGCCATAGTGATCAGGAACAGGCTACGGGCAGGCAACAGCGTCTCACCGATGATCACCGCTGCCAACCCGACGACGATGGTGCCGATCCCCATGGAGATATCGGCGCCCCCCTGAGTCTGTACGTATAGTGCTCCCGCCAGCGCTATCAGCGCATTGGAGACCGCCATGCCGATCACCGTCAGCCGACTGGTCGCAATCCCCTGAGCACGCGCCATGCGCGGATTCGCTCCGGTAGCCCGCAGCGCAAGGCCGACTTCTGAGGTCAGGAATGCGTCGAGCGCCAGTTTGACGACCACCACCACCACCACCAGCAATATTGGTTGGATCAGCCAGGCGTTGTCCTCAACCTGACTGATGAAAGGAGTGAAAACGCTGGGTAAGCCGATCAGGGCCAGGTTTGGTGCCCCCATAATGCGCAGGTTGATGGAATACAGGGCAATCATCACCAAAATGCTCGCTAGCAGTTGCAAAATACCAAGCCGCACGTGCAGCCAAGCCGTCAAACAGCCAGCACCGGCACCCGCGATAGCCGCCAGCAGACACGCCAGCCAAGGGTTATAACCGCTGACAATCATCACTGCGGCAACCGCGCCCCCTAAAGGGAAGCTGCCATCGGCCGTCAGATCGGGAAAATTGAGCAAGCGAAAGGAAATCAATACGCCCAACGCGACCAGCGCAAAGATCAGGCCGATCTCCAAAGCGCCCATCAGGGAAATTAACGACATGCGTACCTCATAAACATCTTGGCCCGCCACCTGCGGCAGGCCATTTACACCCGATGTAAACCATCATTCAACGCAGATCGTTATTTGATGACTTCTTGTGCTGATTGCACCAGTTCCGCTGGCAGAGTGACACCCTGTTTCTGGGCGGCGGCAGGGTTGACGCTCAGGCTGAGCTTGTTACCTATCTCAGGAGCTATTGCGCCTGGCTTCTCACCCTCTAACAGGCGGACGACGATTTTACCGGTCTGGCGGCCCAGATCGTAATAACTCATCCCCAACGCCGCAGCCGCGCCACGTTTGGCAACGCTATTGTCACCGGCGATCAACGGGATTTTAGCCTGATTGGCAATGCCGACCAGCGACTCGTAGGTAGAGATAACGTTGTTATCGGTATTGGTGTAAATCACGTCGACTTTGCCCACCAGGCTTTTAGCCGCTGGGGCTACGTCGATAGTACGTGCGGCAGGAACCTCAACCAGCGTCATCCCGCGTTTGGTTAATTCATCTTTCAGCTCTTTGACCACCACCGTCGAGTTGACTTCCCCTGGGCTGTAGACCATGCCGACCCGCTTGGCATCGGGTTTAACCTGCAAGATCAGATCGACCTGCGGGCCGATGGCGACGCTGTCTGAAACGCCGGTAACGTTGGTGCCACTCGGCTGCCAGCTACTGACCAGCTTGGCCGCCACCGGGTCGGTTACCGTAGTAAACACCACCGGTATGGTCTTGGTAGCCGCCACCACGGACTGGGCCGCAGGTGTTGAAATCGCCACTATTGCATCGGGCTTGTCACCGATAAATTTACGCGCAATCTGCCCTGCGGTGGCCGTATTTCCCTGCGCGCTTTGGAACTGGACCTTGACCTTATCCTTGTCATACCCCGCAGCCTTTAGCTCATCAATCACCCCATCACGGGTAGCATCCAGTGCCGGATGGTCAACGATAGAGAGGATCGCCACGGATTTCGGCGCAGCCGCGTAACTGCTGACTGCAAATAAGGCAGCGGCGATAGCTACAAAAATATTTTTATTATTCAAAGGCATGGTCATATCCTTTTCAAGTTGGCGTAGGTGCCAGAGGGGTGATTAATCATCCTAGCACAGTGTTTTACCACCATCTATCGGATAACGTTTTGTTATCATGTGGTTAACATGCAGAATTAGAAGAAAACACTCTGCGCGCTTACATGGGGCAGTGATTCGGGTCACAAACCGCCACTTTTGGCCTCTGGTTGTTCAATGCATAGCCTTGGTGCCACGCCCTGCGGCTGGGTTATTGACGCTTGATAATACGCAGGCCGTTTACAGCGTCCATAACCCGTACAGCTTGTGGATTATGGAACTGAACAAAATGGCCTGCTGAGGCTATTTGGGGATTGGATGATACGGTGGATTATTGCGCTATGCTCAGGCTATTTCTTTTTCGCTGACAATAGCTTTTGATACCAGGCCATAGTCGATTGCTTCTGCCACTGGCATCCAAAAATCGCGGTCAATGTCGTTCAAGACCTTTTCCAGTTTCTGTCCGGTTTCCTTGGCGATCAAGGTAGCGATTCTTTCACGGATGCGGATAATTTCCCTGGCCTGCAGCGCCACATCGGTAGCCTGACCACCGATACCACCGCTTGGCTGGTGGATCAGAAAACGGGTATTGGTCAGGCAGAAGCGACGCTCCTTGGGCACCGATAAGAACACATTAACCGCGGCACTCCCGACCCAACCACTGCCGATCATATTCACCGGAGCGCTGATAAAGCGGATGACATCGTGGATCACATCACCCGATTCTACATGACCGCCAGGTGAACAAATCAGGAAATTAATCGGCGCGGAGGACTCGTCAGACAGCGCCACCAGTTGTTTGACGACATTGTAGGCCACCGTGTCGTTGATCTGCCCAAACAGCAGGATAGTTCGCGACTTGAAGGTTCTCTCATCCAAAAAGGCATCACGCTGGGGAGTACTTTTTTCCGTTTTCTCTTCCATCTTTTACCTCGACTGTTTTATCTATCATCCTGGCCGAACATGGCAAAGATAACCATAGCAGCAATCGTCGCAACTAGCCTGGCAACAATCACCAGCCAGCCGGCAAATAACCAAACAGTGACGCAATCGCATAGACCGCACTTCCCAGATACAACAGCACAATACTCACCTGCAACAGCGGATGCGTGATCCAGTTACATTGCCAGAGCGGCACCCTGTCGCCCTGTTTGCGGGCACCTCGCAAAATCAGTATCGGCATGATCGACAAGATCACTCCACTGAATACACCGGCGAAATACAACGCATTGACGAATGAAACCAGACCACTGTAGGCCAGCGCAAACGGTGGCAAAACAACCACCATCAGCACACCGAAGCGGCGCAACGGTCGTTCGTCGTCCCCTAACCTGAACTTATCGAAAATATTGCTAACGAAGCTGCCACCTAGCCCCCAGTAGGATGTCAGCATGGCACATAGCGCAAAGATATTGGCAGAGAAGAAAGCCCATTGGCCAAGCGCCTGCCCCCACGAGATTGTCGCCACATCGGAAATATTACCCAACCCACTGAGTGCGATCACCGACATAGGTACCACCGCCAACAGCACAAAAGTCGTTACCATCCCGACAATAATGGCCTTGGGAAGTTGTTCTGGCTTATCCGCAAAACCGCGTGCCATCTCAGGCACAATATATTGGGCAGAGAAGCAGAACACTACCACACTGAACACGGGCACCATAAAGAGCCAATCACCGTCAAGCAGGTTGCGCATCTGGGTGGTCTCTTTCAATAGCGTCGCGATAACCAGAGCGCTCAGCATGACAACCATGCCGATACTGATAAATTTTTCGCCACGGCCAATGGCTTTTAAGCCGAGATACAGAACCAACGCCGCCGGGACAAAAAACAGCAGGCTGCCGAGCGCAGGCGAAATGCCGAGCAGGGATTGCAATAATTTGCCGCTACCAGACATGTAAGCGGTAAGCGCGCCGATACTATTGACACATACTGAAGCGAACATGACCCATGATGCAAAACCGCCGACATAGCGCCGCGCCAAGCCGCTTAGCTGCAGATGTTCTCGGGTACGAAGGGTAGATTCAGCAACATACAACATAGAGATGGTGGTTACACAGCCAACCAGTACCAACCAGAATAGCAAAGGTAAATAACCCGCTTTACTGGAAGCGTACGCGATAGAAAGCACGCCTGCACCGATATTAGTGCCGACTATCATTGCGACCCCTTCAAGAAAAGTCAGTGATTTGACGGGTGTAAGAGCCCGTTCCCCTGCGGCTAATGCCGGGGAAATGCCGATGTTTTCGCAAGACATATATCATCCTTTGATACCCGGTAGCGTTAATGACCAGGAAAAGTTAGCGTCTAGAGGGTTAGTTGTTACTTTTCATTCACAAAAATGAAACAACATCACTTGGTTATACAGTGTACGGTCCTATAAACGAGTGCCAATCACGATTACTTAAGGGATCCAATTGTGTTCTTTAAGGGGGGATTATTATTGCAGTGATTCAGCGAACAGCCTGATGACAAGCGGCATCGCGGCTTTATGACGCGAGCCGCACCAGCGATCTTTGTGCTTAGGACGATTATTGTCTGGCTGGTGTGTACGAGGATTTTTGCAGGACGTGATCAGAGGACATAAAAAAGTGTGGGAAAGTCGTCAAATGGTTCACCTGTTGAGGTTAGGATAACCAGCATCATTTCATAACCATCCCCATTATATCAGCCCTATTCCGTTACTATCCGTCAGCCCTCTGATTTTACAGGCTCATCGTTTTCGCCGTCAGCTTTTGTGCTCAATGGATAAAAACGCCATGAGTTTTTAAACAGCAAATCGCCATGAATTAGCATGGCTCCTTTGTTCAATAAATCTCAGGAATACGTTTCAAAGGAAAGTCTGGTGACTGATATTTTCCGATTTTGCGTTTAGGCAGTTTAATCTTCGTTTTTGGCAACCGCTTGTAGGGAATATGCTGCAAAAAATGGTGAATAACATTTAGTCGAACCCGTTTTTTATCTTCTGAATTAGCAACAAACCAAGGAGCCCAAAGGCTGTCTGTGGTAGCAAACATGTCGTCCCTGGCTCGGGAATAGTCGTCCCAGAGTTCGAAAGAACGGATATCTATCTCTGAAAGCTTCCATGTCTTGCGGCCATCATCAATACGTGCACGCAATCGACGCTCTTGTTCCTTTGGGCTTACATCCAGCCAATATTTGATTAGAATTATGCCAGACTCCACCATTAAGCGTTCCACCATCGGAACCGTCTCCAAAAATTGATGCGTCTGCTCTTGCGTACAAAAACCCATAACTCGCTCGACGCCAGCTCGGTTATACCAACTACGATCGAAGATAACGACCTCTCCTGCTGCTGGCATGTAAGGCATGTAGCGTTGCAGGTACATTTGGGTTTTTTCACGTTCGGTTGGGGCAGGAAGGGCAACAACACGGAACACTCGTGGACTGACTCTTTCGGTCAGTGCTTTTATCGTACCGCCCTTGCCAGCCCCATCGCGCCCCTCAAACACGATGCAAACTTTCAGCCCCTTGGCAATCACCCAGCTTTGTAAATGGACAAGTTCTTCGTGTAACAACCTGAGCTCTTGCTGATATTTTTTTTCCGGTATTTTTACCGTGCCTTTTCCTTGTGGCACACGGTTGCCTGATATGCGCTTGGGGTTCTTTTCTTTTGCAAGACTGGCATCGGGTACGATTTTGTTTTTCTTTCCGTTAGTCATGAAGTTACCCCACAATATCATCAATATGACGCTAGCCAGACGTTGAACGTCCCCTCACAGCATTTGGAAGGCTGCGTATGCAGGACGGATAAGGAGTCAGGAGCCGATGAGCAACCACGTGGTCTCATCTCATACAATATCGTAGTTGTTATTTCTTCATGCTGCGAACGGAAGGCCGCTTCATTATGTCTACTGTTGTTGGAAAAGTTGCATTGGTCACGGAGAGAAACAAGCTGTTGATGGAGGAAAAAATAGCTACATAACTAGCATTCCGTCCTATGCCTATCTTTGGCCGATCTGGAGCGGATGGTATATTTACTGGATAGCATAAAACGAAAAACCCCAAGCCTTTTGAGCTTGGGGTCATTCATAATATGGCGGAGGAGCAGAGATTCGAACTCTGGAACGGTTTCCCGTCGACGGTTTAAAACCCTCTCACTCGGATATTCCTCCGGTAATCAACCGGTTGCCTATCTATTCCCGCTACTTGAAACCCACTCACAGATGCAAGTTGTTAGTCCGATTTTGCTACACGTGGATAGCCTGTGTGTAGCACCTGTAATAAGTCTACAAGATGCCAGCAGGCCCGCCAAGAGCATCTTTTAATCCCACCCTACTGATTTTGTTGCCTTGTTACGACAAGTGGTGTCATGTCGTAACACCAAGAACGTTGATATGACAGGCTGTAACGCTGTTACAGTTGTTACTGTTCAAAAATGGTACTTCCATAGTAGGTTCCTTGTGTTAATGTCCGATAGTGCCAATCTGGAGGTAGAAAATGAGTAACATCTTTTCTGGTGGATGCCTGTGTGGCTTTATACGATTTGAAGCCACCAAACCAAGTAACTCCCATATATGTTCATGCAACCTCTGCCAGAAGCATACCGGCTCTCAAACAGTGGTTTGGATCGAATTTTCCTCCAAGGATGTACAATGGGTAGGAGAAGGTCATTACCCCGCTACATATCGCTCATCAGAATTTTCAAGCAGAGCTTTTTGCTCTCGTTGCGGCAGTTCGATTGGAGCCATAGATGATGCTCCTACAGTCGCATTGTTGACAGGGGTATTTGATACCCCAAATGATCTCGACCTCAAGCCAGGAGCTCACTCCTTTGAGGATATGACGCCTGAATGGTGGCGAAAGATGCTACAGATTTCTATATAATTCACGATAATTTAATACCCCCACACAATCAAGGAATGAAATCATGTCAAACAGCACTATATATGATATTTATTGGGAAGGTCCTTATACTTTAGATGAAATCAAAAGTAAGATAAAAGACGATAAGTTTATAATCCATGAAGGCCACTGTTTATATCAGATTTATGGTGACCATCCATGTTATGGTCGGGATGTTTTATTGTATATTGGCAAAACAAAAAACATGACCAATAGACTCTGGCAGCATTACAATAGATACACATTAGAATGTGAGTCTGTAAAGGTATTTATTGGATCGTGCGGAATATTCGAAAGTTGGGAGGAACGGTGGGAAATAGAAGAGTATGGCTCCACTGGTGAACATATAGTAGATGCTATAGAGTCATTATTAATTCACGCTCACCAACCAGCATATAACAGCTCAAAGTTGCTATCCACACACTTTAACGACCTCAACCTCAGAGTTTTTAACACCAATAAAAGAAAATCGCTTATGCCAGAAATCAGCACAACATATTACCGAGGGAATATCATAGAGGAAGAAAAAATCATTGATAATTCTTTATAGTAATTTAATTAAGTAACAACCGTAACAGCGTAACATCCGTTAAATATCACAGAGTTCGCTGTTACGGTTCACTTTTTAGTTTCGTAACGAAGTAACAAACAGATAATATAACCTACTGCCGCCGTCAGCAGGATAATTACAGGAAAAGCCCTCAGTATCAACACCAAGGTACTATCATCAAGCAACCAAGCTTGTATGCTGAGCAGACATAAAATTAGAGTGGAAATACAGGTTAGGATTTTCATACTGTAATTTTAACTGTATTAGCTCAGACTCGATCTGCCAGCATTCTCTGGCAGCACACAATCAGATCTGACAGTCCGCTCTGAGCGAGAAGTAGAAGTCCGCATCTGTCTCACCACTCTGAGGGCTTAACGAACACCGAGGTATATTCGTCAACTCGGAACAGGTCAATATGACCTAATTTTGTCCGCTCAAATTGATGAATATCCATGGGAAAAGCCTTGCCCTTACGTAGAGATTATTTTTCGATTTTACTATTGCCCATGGGCCTAGAAAAGGTAGATAATACTCAAACAAAAATTATGAGATAACATTGATGATACAGAAAATTCCTTCTCGTTTATACAAATATAAAAGTTTTAGTGTTAATAGTCTTGATTTGCTTGTAAGTGATAGACTGTATTTTGCCGACCCAACAACATTCAATGATCCTTTGGATTGTAACCCTTCCGTGTTAAACGACATCGCCGATGCCGATGAATTGAACGCTATTCTTCATAAATTAGTAAAAGAAAACCATCAAAGGGAACTAGAAAAAGCAGCAAAAAAATTAAATATAGAGGTCCTAGAACATTAGAAAAAATTGAAACCCTAGGTGAAAGCGAAGCCCAAAGATTAATCAATAACATTGCAGCAAACGTTGATTTTTTTGGTGACAATTTTGGTGAAAGTGCCAGTTATCATATTAAAAGATATTTACTTAAAAATTATGAGATTGGTGTCCTTTCATTAGCAAAAAAGTTTGACTGTCCTTTAATGTGGTCGCACTACGCTGATCAACACAAGGGATTTTGTATAGGATATGACGTTTCTGAAAATGACTCTACAGATATCCACCCTGTTGATTACAAAGGTAAGCGATTTATTAGAACTCAACAAGTTCATGATATGTTATTTGGTAGTAGTGATAATTTAAGGAATGCGGCCAAAAAAGAAATTGATAGCGTAATTCTTCTCAGTAAAGCCCCTTCTTGGAAATACGAGAATGAATATCGAGTTATTAATAATCAAGGTTTACAGGATTCACAATTTCGATTAAGTGATATTACATTTGGTTTGAGATTCAAAGAGTCTGCTAAGTTTTCTGTTATGAGAGCATTACAATCAAGGCAGGGTGACATTGATTTCTACGAAATGTCACTTTCTAGTAAATCCTTCAAATTAAAACGAAAATTAATTAATTTGGAAAATATTGAATTTAAACAGTACCCTATAAGTAATTATGAACAGACTCGCGATTTGCTTCAAATGTTTAATGACTTAAATGACGATGAAGACAGTCTTAATCATGAAAGTTTATGATTATGATGTATCATCGAGCTTTAGTATGCATGGATAATACCTATCGGATGCCTACTCTAGCACAGGGGACGCAGTAGGTCATTGGCCCTTGCCGACTAAAAAAATGTGTTGTTTACAATGCCCGCTTCTGGCACAGAGCTGCCATGCTAGATTAAGCTCTGTGCTATGACAATGTCAGACCCAGTCTGAGCTAATACATTTTAACGGGCCACCGAAGTGACCCACTCGTTTATACTAATTTTTTAATCACTGAAATATCATCATCAGTTAATATCTCTCCTTGTTTCAATGGCACTAAGGCTGCCAGAAAGTCCAGAGGATCTTCCTGTAGCTTCTTCATACAGATATCAGCAATCAGATTCTTCTTTCTGCCCTCAAACTCTTCTTGGTTAATCATGCCAGCGTTAAGCAAAGATGATAGTCTTTTTAGATTTTCGGTAAAGTCAGCAACGTCAATATAATCCTTATTTCTTTGCTCCTCAATTTCCACGTCTCCATTCCTCAGCTTAGCAGAGTTATAGGCATCAAATGTTGAATAGAATACTGGTATCAGTGCCAGCGGTATGAATATCAGCCCAAAGATACAGGCTACAACAAACAGGATAACACCCTTGGGGACATCACCATTATAAATCTGCCCACTACCACAGATGATGAACGACAGAATAGCCGCAAGGGCAGGATCTTTAGCTTTCTGCATTGTCACCCCCAAACCTCTTAGCTACATAACCTTTAATCAGGACACCACTTAATGACGTCATAGCTATAATTATTCCCATCCAGACATGCCAATAGTATTCAGGAATACTCAATCGGTAAGCCATAGCAACTGCTGACATAACCAAAAGTGCAATACCGAAGCATAACGCATCATTAGCAGATAATGGTATTTTCTTATTCAAGTAAGCACCAGCAACACCTATTGTAAGCAACGTAGAGAGCACCAGAAGCATTTCGTTCAGACCGCCAACGTTAGATTTAGCAACTACAAATAATGCCCATCCTGACAACAGTGGTAGTAATGTACAAATAGTTCTTTCTAACATTACATCTTTGAAGGTAACACTCTCATAAACAATCCTACCTGCCATTCCTAATAGTGATCCAATTAAAGTAGTGACCACACACATTACTAACTCAGTTGCTCCATTGAATAACACCGCTATCAGGATGGTATTCAATACAAGTATTGTTACCAGAGTTATTCCATTAGTTCTATCAATTGAAACTCTCATTTACCCCTCGTTATATCAGATAAACATAATGCTTCCATCACGACTTTGAATAGTAACTTCACTACTGTACACAAGGCACCCAACTATTACTTTGAAAGTCACGTATATACACCTTGCCGGAACCTTGTATATTCAGTATAACCTCTGTGCCTTTTTTACCTTTTGACACCAAGACAAATTTCATTAAGTTAGCATCACCATCATCTTCGAGTTCATCAAGTGCTAACCTTTCATCATTCAACATTATATATGATCTTGAAGGAGTACCCGTATCAAGATGGAGAAACAATGATGTTTTTGAACAAATGAAACCTCTATTTATCACTTGGGCATTACTTATTGCTGGAATCATTACGATAATGAAAAATATCAACCTCAACATAATTCCCTCTATTGTCTCCGTAGTATTCTCTGAACGCTGGATATACTGATGCCAACACGCCTTGCAGCCTCAGCTTTCGGCAAGCCTTCATCCAGTAATCCCAGCACCTCATCTTCTTTTGCCATCGCTGTGGGCTTCCTGCCCTTGTATTTCCCTTTTGCTTTAGCGATTGCGATGCCTTCCGCCTGGCGCTCCAGCATCAGTTCCCGTTCGAACGTTGCTATCGCTCCTATCATGGTCAGCATCAGTTTTCCCGTTGGTGTTGACGTGTCTATCCCTAAGTTTAAGATCTTCAATGATACCCGCTTACGTTGCAGGAATTCGGCAATCTCCAATAAGTGCCGAGTATTCCTGGCTAACCGATCCAACTTGGTGACAACAACCGTGTCACCTTCCCGCACGAATTCAAGCATCGACTTCAACTGTGAGCGATCATCTTTCGAACCACTGATGGTTTCCTGGAATACCTTCTCACAGTCCTGTAATGCCTTGAGCTGAGCTTCCAGGCTCTGCCCAACGGTGCTGACCCGTGCATATCCAACTCGAGCCATAAGGCCTCCTATGGTCAATAGGCCAAGGTACACTGACTGAACCGGTCAAAATGCTGAAACCCGCTTAATTGACTGGTAAAATCACCGTCTTTTTCGGGCGTCACATGACCTTGGTCTATTGCACTTGCCTAGTGCTTATTAAGAAATCAGGCCTCCCATTTGAGAAAGGCCCTAACGATGGCAGACTGGAAACGTCTGATTAAGATGTGAACAATGAAGTGATGATTTGGAGGACCTCAAAGACCGTAATCTTCAGGAACGTAGTGAGCCATCAGCCCCCGGAAGAATACGGTAACGAAAGCAGCCACCCCGGCAAGCAGTGCCTCAAGCAGTAACACTCCCCAATTCATGATGCCACCTGATAGACGCCAGCACGGTAGTAGGCAATGAAGTTCTTCTGCCAGAGCTGGAAGAGTTCACCGTAGCGGCGAATATCGCTATAGCCGGTAAACGGTTGAAACCCTGCCCCTTGACCGAAGTCGAAATCTAGCGATTTTTCCAACTCAGGATACAGACCGAAATAGGCAAACTCGGTGACGTAATCCAGAGTATCACCCAGTAACCGGATCTCTACTGGCCGATATCCTCCTTCCGGCGAGTAATCCGGTGAACGGAAGTTCAGGATTAATTCGTCGACAGGCTTATGGTACTTTTCCAGAATGGCAATAAATCCCTTCTGTAATGGCAGTGAACATTTCATAGCCATCCCCTTTCAGCAAAAGACACGGTTTTACCGCCACCAACAACGATGTGATCCAGCAGTTGAACCTCCACCAGCCCCATTGCTTCACGAATCCTGTCAGTAATTGCCCTGTCAGCATTTGACGGCTCAGGGTTACCGGAAGGATGATTGTGGGAACAGATAATGGCGGCAGCATTCAACTTAAGTGCCTTCCGGGCTATTTCTCTGGGGTAGACGCTGGTTTCCCTGATAGTACCGAAGAACATCTCCTGATACTGGATCACCTGGTTCAGGTTATTCAGAAAGATAACGGAAAATACCTCTTGTTCTCTTTCCCCCAACTTCAAGGCTAGAAAACTTTCGGTATCTTTTGGTGACAGTAATGATTCAGAGTGATATAGCCGTTGAGTTAATATCTCTCTGGCCTTGTTAATGATTTTATCGTGCATGATTTTCTCCTAAGTAGATCTGCACGTTTCTTGTACCGGTAAAGAGAACCAATATTGAATCAGGAGGAGGGTATAAGAGGAGTAAAATCCTATTTTTGGTCAAAGAGGTCTTTGAGTCATTTGGTTGTCTACTGGCAGGTATAAGAACAGTGCCGATTAATGCCGATTGCTATTTTGGCACTTCCCTGTCAGGGCAACGATAACAGAGGAAATGTGACGAAAGATGCCGATTATTAGTCTATTTTGCAAAACTCTCTTTGAGAGCCTTTACAGGAAAAGTTTACTAATATGCCGAATGATCGGCACTAATGGCCCCTTACTTACTTTATCAGTTGACAGGCAGCATATCTTACAGCATTCACTTGAAAAAAATCGGCATAGGCAACAAAGCCCTTGCCCCAATCTTGACAGTCTCGTCACTTACTTAAACTCAGATAAATTGCTGATCTTTCCAGAAAGGTATTTCCTGAAAATGACTTTATCAGTCTCATTGATATCACACCAGTTTATAAGTTCTATCCCCACACTAGCATATGTTGAACCCTTACGGCTAAGAGCTGCATTTTCTATTCGTGCCGTAATATTAACTTCGGATAATTGATTTAGTCTTGCCTCGAATTCTTCAAAGCCTGGATAAAGATTATCACGCATGGCTACTCTAAAATAGTCTGTAAGGCAGGCCTGTATGCGGTGAGGATGCTCAACAACCAGCGTATGTCCTACGAAACCATTATTCACAGCAATTATTGCCTCTCTGGAAACAGACCCAGTAAAACGCCCTTTTAAACTATTAGCAAGAGCATGTGTGAGAATCCCTCGCACTTCTGTTGCAGTAAAATTGCCAGTTTTGGCAGCAAATACCATCAACTCATAGCAGTGTTCCATTTTGGCAGCCATATCATCGCCCCAGCCCCTTTAGCAGTACATCCAAGATAAACCGGTTAGCCAAACGTGATACATCTTTGCTGGACAGGTAGGCAACCGAGTGTTTCTCGAATGCCCCCATGCTTTCGATCACAGCATTCTGCACTGCTTGAGGATAATCACCCTGCATAATTTGCTCGATTTCATTGTGCCGCAGTTGGTCCATCACTGAGTCATTCTCTGATACCTTGGCAGCAACTCCATCAAGCCAAACAAGCTTATCAGCATCGGTTGTCTCTTCACCAAACAGGTCATTGAGTTGCTCAAGGATATGCGACAGCATATCTTTTGGCCGCTCAGCCATTGAAGCACCAATACTAGTTATTCCCCGTAATCCTTCGCCACCTTCTTGTAACTTGAGGTCCTGCGTTCGCTTTTCCCATAACTTATAGTGAGTAAGCTGCACTTGGCTAATATCGAGATCATCGTCGAGCCTTTCCTCTCTTAACAGAGGCAATAAATGGCGAGCAAACACGTTCAATCTTTCGAGATCTTCATCTGCCAGATCGACAATCTGTGAGGCAAATTCGTAAAAACGGGTGAAGCTGTTCATGTCCTTTTTGAAGGTATCCAGAACATCCTTAGCATCACGGGCCTGTTTAACACTCCTTTCGCAGTTAACCCGCCAAGTGTCATCCTCGCTTTTCTTGGCCTGCTCCAACGTCACCAGCGCCTCACGTAGCACATCCATTGCCGAACGATAACGCTGGGTATAGCGATCTACGGCAGGTTTACAGTAGGTCGTTAACGCCTCAGGGCCTCGCTTCGGGTCAAAGTAGGCATCAGAGAAATTAACCACCTCATGCCATTGCCAAATATACTGCTCGTTCAGCTTGTGGAAGATGGCATAGACCACGTTGGGATCGGATACCTGAACAAGCTCAGCATTCTGATAATACTCTTTAAAATCGTTCAGAACGTCCTGTGGGTCATTGACGAAATCCAGCACAAAGGTACTATTTTTACCAGGGTAAATGCGGTTGAGGCGTGATAGTGTCTGTACACAATCGACACCTTTCAGCTTTTTATCCACATACATAGCGACCAACTTTGGCTGATCGAAACCAGTCTGGAATTTATTAGCCACCAGCATTACCTGATAATCATCAGTGTCGAATGCCTTCCGCATATCGCGGCCCTTCAGGTTGGGGTTCATCGAGTTTTCGGTATAGCTTTCTCCCTCATCCACCACTTCTCCCGAAAAAGCCACCATGACCGTCAGCCGCTTATAACCTTTCTCGGTCACGTACCTATCAAACGCTCGCTTATATTTCACAGCTTCCAGGCGGCTACTGGTCACCACCATGGCTTTTGCCTCATTGTTCAACAGGTGGGCAATATGCTCACGGAAATGCTCAATGATCACCTGTGACTTCTGGGCGATATTGTGCGGGTGCAAGCGGACCCATTTATTGAGCTGTGATTTGGCCTTCTTGCGGTCAACCTCTTTATCCTCAGCATCATGGGCTAATCGATAAGCCTTGCCATAACTAGTGTAATTTTTTAGAACATCAAGAATAAATTCTTCTTCGATTGCCTGCCGCATAGAGTAGAGATGGAAAGGCTTTGGCTTGTTGTCATTTGCTAGTGGCAACTCAGGGTGTGGCGGTCTGCCGAAGAGTTCTAACGTCTTGGCTTTCGGCGTAGCAGTGAAGGCGAAATAGCTGATATCAGAAGAACCACGCCGGGCCTCTAAGGTGGCATTGATCACGTCTTGACCATCCATCTCTTCTTCATCAATTTTTTCTGCCATCAACACTTCACGAAGCTGGCGGGCCGTCGTCCCTGTCTGACTGGAGTGAGCTTCATCAGCCACTACGGCAAAACGTCGGCCTTTAAGGCCAGTGCTTTCCTGGATAGCCTTTAGAACATGCGGGAAGGTCTGAATGGTCACGATGATAATCGCCGTCCCAGCCGATAGAGCATCGGTCAGTTGGGAAGACTTGCTGCCTGCTTCACGGCTGATTTTGCAGACCACACCATCCTGATGCTCAAACTGATAGATGGTGTCCTGTAACTGCCCATCCAGTACCGTGCGATCTGTAATGACAATCACCGAGTTAAAAAACTTGTCGCCATCGGGCCGATACAGAGAAGCCAGTTGATGAGACAACCAAGCTATCGAGTTAGATTTACCGGAACCGGCACTATGTTGGATCAGGTACTTCTGACCGGTCCCTTCGACTCGTACCGCACCTAACAGAGACTGAACAGCACCCCACTGGTGGTAACGTGGGAAAATCATGGTTTCTTTTATCTGCTGATGACCAAGAACATCATCAACCCTCTTCTGCTCAAGATGCAGGTAACGCCCAAGGATCCGTAGCCAGTTGTCTGGTTGCAGGATCTCCAGCCACAGGTAGGAGGTTGCGTAGCCCTCTTGGGGCTGATCGTTACCGGCACCTCCTTCCGCAGTCCCACGGTTGAATGGTAAGAAGAACGTTTTCTTCCCTTCCAGACGGGTGGTCATTGCAACTTCAAATTGGCTGACAGCAAAATGGACCAACGCCCCCCGCTTAAAGGTCAACAAGGGTTCAGGCTTGTTGCCGGTTTTCGGGAAACGATCATTAATGTATTGCAGCTTGGCGGCATCTAACGATTGCTTGAAAGCCGACTTTAGTTCCAGAGTCGCTACCGGTAGTCCATTCAAGAACAACGTCAGGTCTATCCTGCCATCGTAGCCGTTTGGCGAATAAATCAGCTCTGGCACGACTCGCAGACGGTTACCTTGGTATCGATGCAACAAGTCAGGGTTAAGGTCGTGATCGGGTTTGAAAGTACAAAGCTGGAAACGGGCGCCACGGTCCGCCAAGGTATGTCGAAGAGTCCACAGTGTCCCCTTGCTCAATAGATGGCGTTCTACCGCATTCAGAAAATAGAGTTCGGTATCCTTTGGGTAAATGCCACAGAACTTATCCCAGGCTTCTGGCTGCGTTTCTTGCACGTAAGCGAGAGCATCTTCAGGGTATAAGGCCCTTTCCCGGTCATAGCCGGAAGACGAACCCAGTAACCAACCTTCGGCTAACAGTTGCTCGATGATGTGATTCTGGAATAATAACTCTGCGGATTTAGATACCATCTCAGTTCTCTTGATACGCTTGTTCAATCAACAATTTAGCTTTAGCCAAATCAGCCTGATTATGGACAGCCACCTCTACATCACCGGTTCCCCAATGCCCCAAATTGGTGACATCTCTGACCACATCATCGATTATTACCCGATCAGGTCGTAACTTTAAGTACAGCTTGATATGCGGCTCTTTAGTCGTCGGCCAGATCACGATACTGAGGAAATTCTTTATCTTTTGGAATGCAGTATAAAGAAGTAACTCTTTGCGTTGTACTTCATCCCCTAGATTCTCCGCAAAATCACAAATATGCTGATAAAGAGCAACCAGTTCAGGGGAAGATCTTTCCAAACGATAACGTTGTGAATTTTTCTTCTGTTTAGGCTCAAACTCAACTGGCTGGGGTTTATTGGCTTCCGTGGCCGCATTAACCAATTCAAACATCAACAGGTCTGGGCTAAACAGCTTGTAACGGATAAGGTTAATGTTGCGATTAATTTGCTGAACAGCATGTTCATCATATTTATTAAAATCTGCTGCAATGCAAATAACTCGGGCGTTGGACCAATCGATATTGTCGGCGATCTCTTTGCCGAATTTATCCATAACCAGCCAACGGAACTCAGCCTGATGATCCAGTAACCAATCCAGGTAGAACAACCCTTGATTAATGACGTTTTCGTTACTGTGCCGCTTGTACTCAATAATCACTGGCGTGTTGTTCTCATCCAGCCCGAGTGAGTCGATACGGCCTTTGTGGGTCTTACCAGTGCTGTATTCCGAAACCAGAAAACGGACGGCCAAGAAGGCCTCCATATGGGATTCAATAAGCGTTTGCAACTCTTTTTCTATCGCCACTGACTTGCCCGGCAGTTCAGATACGCCACCTGTGCCATAGCGAAATAACTGAATATCACTCATGAATTATCCTTAGGTTTCCAGTCCCGAACGTCTATCTTGCCAGTGACAGCGGCGGAGATAAGAGAAGAGCGGCGTTCTTGAGATAGCTGAATGAAATTTTGAGCAGCAGAGATTGCCATTTTATATTTTCTACTAATTTTTTTGGCATATTCAATAATATTGATTTGCTCCATTTTGTCCGGAAAAACCATCGGTAAGTTACCTAATATACCCATATTTAGCCCTTCCATGGTTGAGCCTTGAGATGATTCTTTCAACCTTTTTTGATACTTCTCACTCATGATAAGTTGTTGAACAAAATGAGGATATATATTTTTAATATCAAATTTATATCTAACTAAACGAGGATTTATAATCCCTTTATCTATAGACTCAGGTACAACAGCCACTTTACCTATTGTCCCCATTACTGAAATTAACACGTCATTAGGGTATATAGTATACCTTTCCATCTCTTGATACTTTTCTTCAGAGATAAAGTAATCACCGATAACAAAATCATCAGCTATTACTTGCTGTTGCCCATAAACTTTATACCCAGAACTTGTATACATAGCTTTTGTTAAAGATGCTCCATACGGGCCAGCAACTTTTTCATCCACAAGATACTTCATTGCGCATATACCCCAATGTTCCGGCACTTCACCAAGCCACTCCACACCTGAATCTTTCATCTTAACATCAGGATTTAAGCCTTTGGTAACAGCATGGGATATCACCGCCTGCCGCTTTTCATTTAACAATTCAATGAGTGTTTCCTGCTTGGCGATCAGTTGGTCTATCTTAGCGGTTTCATGATCAAGGAAATTAGCAATAGCTAATTGCTCGGCATATGAAGGCAGGATAAACGGAGCATTGGCAATTCTTTCTTGGTTAAGGAGTTTTGCGCCATATATATTTTCCTCCGCATTTTTCGGAATAAACAAAGGAGCAGCCCAATACATATACGGTATATACAGTTCATCACTCCCTTCGAATGTAGCAATTGCTTCATTCGTATACATTTCTTTTTCTACAATAGAAACCTGTCCAATTGACAACTTAAAACTAAATAACAGTGATCCTTTAGACGATTTTTTTATCCTTGTAGCTTTAACCCCCATATCAGTAATGGTTTTTGAGGTGCTACTAATAAACTTTCTTCCCAAATCAGATATATTAGCCCAAAGATGATCTCCGTCAAAAAAATCAGCATTCTCTGTCGGCGGTGTCCAGCCTGTCGTAAATTTAGTAAAACGTTTAACATGGGTGGTTTTCCATTTATTTGGTACACTATCTAGCCAAGTTAAACGGGCTTTTTTATATTCAGGATACGCCTTATATTTCACGAATGGACCTCCGCCAGCAAGGCCATAATCTCTTTACTGACCTCATCCAGATCTTTGTCGATCTCTTCCAGTGAACGCGGTGGCTGATACTGGTAAAAATAGCGGTTAAAAGGGATTTCATAGCCCACTAACCCGACCTGCCCGTCATAAGGGTCCGTTTTACCGGTATCGATCCAGGCGTCGGGAACATGCGGCAATACCTCACGGGCAAAGTATTCGTCAACAGACTCACCGAGTGGCACGTTTTCATAGTCACGCAGGTTGCTATCGGGCTCTGGCTTACCCTTGGCTTTACAGACTTCCGCCTCATCGTCTGCTTCACTCAAGTGTTTCACTAATAGCTTAAACAAGGCAGCAGACTGCTTTGGCAGTGCCTTTTGGAATTTCTCACGGCTTAGGTACTTCTCGTCTAAAGCATCCAGACAGACCAAAAGCTCAGGGTTACCCACTTTTTGCCAATCTTTATCGGCAAGTAGCGCTTCACGACGAGCAGGATCTTTTGGGTAGAAGGCCAATTTTAACGGCCTTTCCACCGTCACACGGCGGTAACCAAAATCAGATGTCTTGAATAGCTTGGCGTTTGCGGACGGCTGGTAGCGGGTGTACTGGTTTACAATATCGTCGATCTGTTCTTCCGTCAGATACTTACGCTTGCTGCCAAGTGACTTACGCATGGAGGCAAATTGCTCAGTGGCATTAATCAGCAGAACCTTGCCTTTACGCTCTTTCGGCTTGTGATTACTCAAGATCCAGATGTAAGTCGCTATGCCGGTGTTATAGAACATATCGGTTGGCAACGCGACGATGGTGTCTAAAAGGTCTTGTTCCAGCACAAAGCGGCGGATTTCACTTTCACCACTGCCTGCACCACCGGTAAACAATGGCGAACCATTGAGGATGATACCGATACGGCTGCTATCGTTCATCTTGCTAATCAAATGCAATAGGAACAACAGCGAACCATCGGACACTCTCGGTAAACCGGGGCCGAAGCGGCCATCATAGCCCTTTTTATGCTCATTACGAATAACGCTGTCGATTTTCTTCCAGTCAACACCGAACGGTGGGTTAGACAAGCAGTAGTCGAAGCGTTCGTTCCAGAGCTGATCATCAGACAACGTATTACCAAGCTTGATGTTACTGATATCCTGCCCTTTGATCAGCATGTCCGCTTTACAAATAGCATAAGACTCTGGATTCAACTCCTGGCCGTAGGCTCGCAGGCTGGCTGTCGGGTTGATTTCATGCAGATACTCCATACAACTGGAGAGAAAGCCACCTGTGCCCGCTGTTGGGTCATAGATGCGGCGGATCAGCCCTGGTTTGGTCAACGCCTCGTCATCATCGGCAAAGACCAGTGACGTCGTTAAGCGAACAATGTCACGCGGCGTAAAGTGTTCCCCTGCCGTCTCGTTCGAGCTTTCAGCAAAACGACGGATTAAATCTTCAAAAATAAGCCCCATGTCATGATTGCTCACGGACTCTGGGCTTAGATCAGCCTCGGCAAACTGCTTGGCTACTTTATAGAGCAGGTTGGCGTCATCAAGCTGCTGCAAGTAGTCAGAGAACTTAAAGTGTTCAAAAATTTCACGGGCTTCACGGCTGAAAGATCGAATGTAGCGTTCCAAATTAAGACGTGGCTGAGTCTCACCCAGCTTGCTCAGGTCCAACGGTGAAGCGTTAAAGAAAAACTGGCCCGAGGCATGGCGAAGAATGGCATCAGCGGCATTCTCATCCAATTTTTCAACCATCGGCAACTTGTCCAAAACTGCCTGCTTGGTGGGTGCCAGAACGCATTCTAGGCGTCGTAAGACGGTAAAGGGCAGTATTACCCTGCCATACTGCGACTGCTTGAAATCACCGCGTAGAAGGTCAGCAACGGACCATAAGAAGGCCGCCATTGAAGAAAAGTTAGTCATATTGTTACCCATTGTTTTTTCACCATTGTCCACGCTGGAGCCAGGAGAGCAAGGGTAAAATAGAGATAGTGACAAAAGATGTCACTCGGAGGAACCATGGACTTAATTATTATTGAAGACGGCGAAGAATCCGACGTAGATCTGGCCTTTAGCGAGTTGCCAGAAGAGAAGATTGAAAAACTGAAAAGACTGACTGAGGGCTTCAATTCGGCTGGCCTGAACTGTAAGACACCCAGGGGCCTGTTCGTGCAGCAACTGTATGACTACGAAGCCAGAGACCTAGCAGAGAGAATAATGAGGATCGTAAATGCACCAGTTCGAGTTATTACCCAGCGGTATTAAACGGAGTTGCTGGGAGTTGAGCAGAATGGCCGATGACGGGATCATACGGCCTTACCCCTGTTCTGTGTCCCTTAGGCTAGCCAACCACTGTGACATCAGCCAGAGGACCGCCAAGAGGCATCTGAAGCTACTCCTTGCCAGTGGCTGGTTAGAGCGTCTGCCGGGACGGCTTGCGTGGTATCGATGTTACTTTGTTACGAAACCCGAAAGTAGAGCGTAACAGAAATTGTCAGACACTCATGGACTGACTCAAGCATTTTCATTATAATTTTAAATTACCATATGAAAATGTGGAATATTGCAATAATTTTATCATGATGAAATCATAGGATTTCTCTAATCTATAAACGGAACTTAGTCCATGTTTAATATTGAAAACAAAAAGAAACAACATTACGTCCCACAATTCTACCTTAACAACTGGGTTGGGAATGATGGTATTTGGGTATGTAATAAATTAGACGAAGGTAGAAAAGTATACAATAAAAAATACACGAAGGATGTAGGTGAGAAAAACTATTTTTATCATGCATTTGTTGACGATGTTGTCTATGATATGCTTTTTTACAAATACAGCAAAGAAATTGAGAGTAAAGATCCATTATTTCAAGTCATTTTTTCAAGACTAAAAACCCTTCAGCTTATTGATGAGGTTATAGACAAAAAAGTTGGCGTTATCACTGATGATATTGATTTAATTAAAAATGCGGAAAACCTTTATGATATTTTAAAGAATGTGAATTTAGAGGACTGGTATTCCATTATGGAGGGAGCTGTTTCTGAAGAGATACATAAATTCACTGAAATAAACACCTCAATAATTAGAACAATGACCCCCAATGGTTCTTACAATGCATTACTGGCTTTTTTTTGCTTTCAACTTTTTAGAACCCCAAAACTATTAACAAGACTTCAAGATGAACTGAATGAATTATTTCTTACAAGGGGTTCTGAGTGTACAAAACTCACCATTGAACAGAAAAACTCTGTAATCAAATACATTATGTTTATCGAGTCATTCACTCTTGCAAAAAAATTACACAAAGAAAATTACCACATAAGAATTTTCAAGAATCACACAAAAAAAAGGCTCATAACTTCAGATGCACCAGCAATATCCCTCGGGAGCGGGCAAATTTTCGGGCTACTTCCATTAACGCCAAAGTTACTTATGCAAGTTGAAACAGAGAATTATAAAACTCATAATGACAGGGAGAAAATAATAGTAGAAGACTGTTTTAACTATGACTTTATTTCTACTACAAACAGCATCATTGATTCGGAGTCGCACAATTTCTTGTATGCCAAAAATAAAAATGATTTTACTAAAGGTAAAACAAAATAACTTGCCATATATTTAATTTCCATATAAGCTACTATATTATAAGTGACCGTATGAACGGTCACTTAGTAAATCAATTATTATTGATTAACAGTCAATCTTGTAATCAGGAGACACATACTTGCACAAGCTTAACCTCTCATTTACTGACGAGCATGTCGAGCAAAGTGAGACTCTATCCATCTCATGCTAATAACCGTACTGACTGATGAATAGCGTCGTTTATTTATCGAAAAATAACAGTTCCCGCTCTAACCATATCTATAGATTAGATGATAAACATGAGATTCGATGGCTGGCGCAATAATATCGCCTACAGCCTATAGACGCCCCAACAACTCACAGTAGTTATACACAAAAATCATTCCTCAAGGTACAATTTAGCTACTTACACCCGAAGTACTCGAACGGCTAATTCATATTTCATAACTTCTTAATAAGGAATAAATTTAATGGCTTCACGGGACAAAAAGGGAGCCGCAGCTCCCGAAAATTGACCTCCGTTAACTAATCGGTTTTCTCAGGTCACTCACCTTAATCAATAGGTCGATGTGAGGACTAAGCATTCGGATAAGTCCCCACATCAGTTGCCAAGCTTCCGACTTTGTTAATTCATGCCGATAGATGGGGCAGAGTTTTTTCAGGTCCTCCTTAACCTCCGTCGGCAAGGTATCGCTATACACATCGACATCTACCGCATAGTTATGCCCTTTCATAATTCCAGTGAAGGTTTTTTCCGGGTCTATAATTAACGTTAATGTATTCATTTTTTCCCTCATGCCGATTCGTGCCGATTGTGATTCACTGTCGGGAGAACGATAACGACGAAATAGGGCCCCCTAGTGCCGATTTTTAGGCATATTAGTAAACTTTTCCTGTGAAAAATCTCATAGGGACTTTTACAAAATAACCAAATAATCGGCACTGGAAGGACCGTTGATTGCATTATTTGTTGCCCCCTCAACGTAATCGTCAATAAGGGCAACGGACAGAATCGGCACTAACCGACGGAGCCAACCCGGTAGGTCACTGGCCCCATTTCTCGGTCCACAACAGCAATACCGGCAAAGCAGGCAAGATTGTTACGACGGAATTTACGGAAGCCCCTTTCCACCAGCTTTTTGTTCAAGACACGCTGAGTCATCCTCCACTCATTCCCATCACTAGCAAACTCACGGAATGCCCGGTAAATCTCAGAAGCAGGAGTATAGGCACCAGGTTCAAGCAGGCACTCAGCCAAGAATTCACCCAATAAGTCACTTTCTTCCCGGTACTCCTCGTTAGCCATCTGAATCATGGCAGGCAAGGATCTCTTGATACCCTTATCCTGCCACTCCAGAACCCCTCTCAGAGCCCAATTAAGGATACCCGGCAACTCCCGGTTCAGTTTTGCTGGCAGGTCAGGATCGGCCTGCTCTGCACTGAATTGAGCCATGAAGGGCATCAGGCACATTCTTCGCCACATGCCATGCGACATGTCGTGAATGACTGGTTTGTGGTTACCGATAATGACCAGAGAAAACTGGGCAGTAAATTCAATCTCATGCTTACCGTAAACCTGCCGGGCAACAAGAACGTCACCGCCCGTCATGGACTTGATAAGGGTTTCATCGAACCTGCCGTTCTCAGGCAATTCATTGACGACAACCAATCGCTTGCCCGGTAACTTGGCTAGGGATGCGTTAGGTCCACCAGCGTTCCGGTTAACCATGAGAGCATCGCTGTTGATCTGCGTTGCGTAGGCCCCGAACAGGTTCTGAATTGCCTGAATGAACGTAGATTTGCCATTACTGCCGTGGCCGTAGAAGAAGAACATTAACTGTTCATCAACACGTCCGGTCAACCAGTAGCCAACACAGCGCTGTATGAACGCTATCATCTCAGCATCTGCCAGAAAGATATCACTGATGAACTTTTCCCAGGTTGGACATACTGCTAACGGCGAGTAAGCTACCGGACTGTAACTTGTGATCAGGTCACTGCGACGATTCTCACGATACAGACCGGTGCCAAGTTCGATCACGCCATTCTGTACCCCAAGAAGCATAGGATCAGCGTCAAACTGCGAAGTTGACACTTCTATCTTGGGCTTTACCAGTTCTGCCATCGCCTTGAGCTTTGGCAAACTATGTAGCTTAGAAGCGTTTTCTACTAAAGCATCGGCCTTAGCTGCACCATCTTGGTTTTCTGCCTCCCGCTTCATGCGGTAACCTTCACTTAGCATGTCGACTGCTGTTACCTCAGCATATTTCATGATCTGAACACCAGCAGGTTGCCATTTTTCGTCTATGAAATGCCAGAAATCACCACTTTCACGAACATAGCAAAGGTTACGACCAAGCAGACGACACATGTAATTGGCATTGCCGACATCATTGCCTGTTTCCGATCCACAAGCCCCCGCTTCCAAGGGAGAAATTACCTCTGCCAAGGGAATAAAGGGCACTACCGGCTCCAGAGATTGCCAGTCGCCGCCTTGATGAATGAACTCATCAATATCGCCATTCCTTTCAGGAACCGTGTGATGTCTTGCCTGCGGAAATTTTGCCCGATATCCATCGCCTGCATCATCATTATCAAAAAAAGTGACAACTGGGCGCTCCAGTGATATGACATACTCAACCTGTGCCCTGCTGACTGAACCTATCGTTGCCAGCACTGGGCCTGGATAGCCTGCGTCAAGGAGACTAATAAGATCATTTTCCCCCTCGACCAAAGCGACATCACCGGAACGGATTAGCGTCTGTTGTCCGTATGCAAAGGCATCTGGCAACCATGCTTTTTTCCGTTGCTGGTACTTGAACTCTTTGGCAGGGTCCTTAAATGTAAATCGATTAATTCTCACTGCTTACCTCCATATGGGGATAAACATAGATTCCAGCTGGAGCAAAATCACGCAGTTCACCGGCGTTATTCAAGCGGAACATGCCAGTGTCAAGCAATTCCTGCTTGGGATATTTATCTTTAAAGAACCGCCACATCTCGCCATCAGAATAGCCAATTTGCAGCTCTTTCAGAATTCCCAGACTATGGCCGCGGACATTCATTTGATAACTTAATGCGTCTTCGTTATTCAGAAAATTGCAGTGATAATACTCACTAATCTCCTTATTCAGGCTTGCCATAAAGGTAATGTCTCTATAATCCTCTTCGACTTCCTGCTCTGGTCGTTGCATTGCAAGCGAAGAGGATAATTCTCCATCAACTAGCATTCTGGCCGCTTCATGAATATCAAGAGCATCGCTCATTTTCAGAACAAGATCGAGTACGGAAATATTCTCGTCACAGGAGAAGCAGTTAGCTCTATTGCTATCGGAATAAAAGCGGAAACAACCTTTATGCCCACATAAAGGGCAAGTCTTATCTTCGGGTTCAAAACAACTCTCACCGATTCGCTTAACCTCAACATTAGTCAGCGTTGTAAATGCAGACATGATCGAGCACAGAGCATTAATCTCAGTAAAATCATATTTCATAATCAATTCGCCATTAATGAAAGGCCCTTTAACGGGGCCTTATGGGTTTAGACTTGCTAGTACACCTTAGTTTCAATTTTAGAAATTAAACCAGTTATTCCAAAAGACAACTCCAGAGAACAAACCGAACCACCTGATATAAAACAGCAGTCATCACTTAGCTCATTATCTTGAACCACTGCATCAGGGAATTTCCAACTAATCAATCCATGCAGAATTTCACGATTATATTCTTCAACTTGAGCGTCAACATGCATTGCAAAACCGAACCGCTCTCCTGCGATATTAATATCGGCAGACACACGAATATCACCATTGCTAAAAGTTTCCTCCAAACTATAAATCACCCGCACTAACTCTTGAGGGAAATAAAATTCACTGTCCCAGAATAGTCTCTTAATGAGTCCTTGATGACTATGTTTGAGTAAGCGCTTCATTCTTTGAAAGTACATCATCTCTTCACTAGGAAAGAGCGGGTTATCAGTATAATTTGGCTTAAGCCAACCGATACCGTTAATGAGAGCCAAAGTAGCTAGATCCTTTTGAAAAATGATCATTCCAGCTTTAGCTTCAATACCACAGACTAGCTTTGATTCAAGAGAATTGATAAACTCCTTCGACATATCATAACCGTTGTGAATGTAAGATAGTACTTTATTACTCATAGAAAACCCCTAGCTTGTTAAAAGGATAGAGCTGTACCTTGCCATCATTCAACCGGTGTACTGGTTGACAGCGAAGAGGATTTTCTCAGATAGGATTCTTGCTCATGAAAAAAAATCAAAAATAAAAAACGTTGCACGAAAGCCGAGATCTATGATTTAATGAAAAAATAGGGGTATTTTAAAATTAATAGAAGATATAAAAGAAAGGTTATCGAGGCCCTGAACTCATTGAAACAGATTGATGAGGGATTGTTGCCCTCAGAGGTACTGGTTCTCGGTAGAGTCGAGAGTATGGTTAGTCCAATTCTTCAAAACTCGACACTAGATGAGCAAAAAACACACTACCACAAGTTGCTGCTGAATTATTTTGTTGAGGGCGTCAACTCCAATAAGCGAATTCCTTATAGACTATTAAAATTTATTTCTCATGAGTTTGAAACCACCATGAATAGCGGTGAATTTTCTTTTTATTTAGATAAAAAAATACTAAATAAAAACAAAAAGCGACATAAGGAGACATTAATCAAGACGATTGGTCATGCAATCGTTTCTGTTTTTTACAAAGGATTTAGATGTGGCTATTCATATAAGGCCTTAGGAATAGTAATTGCAAATGGAAAGTTGACATTGAACAGCAAAGTAATCATGACTGAATCGGAAATCAAAAATGCTGTAGACAAGTATAACGGTCAGTTACATAACACACAATTAATGCTCCTCAATGGGTTCTTATCGGGTTATAAAAATGCATCTGACCTTAAAGATCCTAGTGATTTAGTCAGGCACACTACGCCATATGAACCGGATGATAAACACACCTATGAAAAAACAAAAGATTTAATACTGGAATACTTGATGCATAATATCGAGGGCTGTAGCTTTACATTTGGAGACTTCAAGGGGTTGAGAACTTTTTTCTATCCCAAAGAAGAAAAATTAGTTAGCATTTCAGAAAACTCACATACCTTTACTGATAACGGCATTCAAATAACTAAACTTGATGATATAAAAGATGCCTTTAAGTTATCCGACTCTCCACTTCTAAGTGATCTGTTTAATAATCATTCCAACATTCCTCTATTACTGGTAACGGAAGAGTCATGGCAAGAATCGCCGACATCTTTCTTTAAATCGTTTAAACAGACGAAGACGATAGATCTTATAGCGGAAAAAATAGAAGAATTAAACCGCAGGCTGGAAGCTTAATTTTTCCACCGCATCCACAAGCGGCCCCAGCGGGTAGTTTAACCCACCGTAGTTACGAGAAACAGAGCTGGAAGAATGGCCGGTAAGAGCGTCATGTACAGCCTCATCGATACCGGCCAGTCGGCACATGTCCTTGAAGGTGTGACGGAAGGAATGGAATACCATCCGTTTATCGGTAACGCTACAGACATTACGCAGGTAGCGACCAAACCACTTCGACCAGTTACCCGTTAGGGTGCCAAATACGTCAGCTTTTAGCTGGTGGAAGATCCGATCACCCTTCTGTTTCTTGGCAAAATCGATGAAGCCGAGCTTGCTCAGTTCAGGATGTACCGGTATCCGACGGCGGCTACCTGCATTCTTGAGGTGCTGCCCCTCTTGTCGGTCATTAATTTCTATCACCCAGGCGGAACCGCCTTGATAAGTTTCCTGATGGACGTCAGACGGGTGTAGCTGGCCGATCTCATCCAGCCGAGCACCGGTATAGAGTGCTAACAGTGGCAGCCAGTAGGAGGCCTCTCCTGCCCCTGCTTTCGGCCTCTCGCCGCTGAACACCGGGGAGGTGAAGACTTTTTTGAGTGAAGCTTCGTCAAACGGCAACCGCTTCTCTTTGGCCCGCTTATCTTCTTTCAGGCTGAGCCCTTCTACCGGATTACGTTCCAGTAGGTCATTATCAATCGCCAAAGTAAACAGGCTGCTCAACGAGGCCAAGTAGCTGTTTACCGTTCCTACACTTAGATCCTGCTCCTTCAGAGCGTCCCTGAAAGCCCTGCATTCCGCTCTACTGATGACGGATACATGCTCTTTGCCAACGATAGCGGTGAATCGCTCCAGTGCCCTCAGGTAAAGGTTACGTGTCTTCGGGGCTTTTTCACCGCTGGATAGCCACTGCTGGTAGAGATCTGTGAGTTTTGGCCCAGTTTCCTGGATGATTTTGTAGTCAGGTAATGCTTGGATGGCCTCACCTTGCAGACGAGCGAATTCGTTGTCCCAGCGGCAACCTACCAACCGGGCCAATCTTTCTGCCTCGGAGCGATTAGACGTACCTAGAGCCTTGACGATTTCTGTACGTTTGAAATGGGGGATTAACGCTAAAGGAATACGACGACGGAAGTAGTAGCGTGAGCCACGTTTTGCCAGATGAGTGCACATACGAAAAATCCCCTGTGTTACATCTGTGTGTAACAATAGGGGATTTCAAGATAAAAACCGTTATAAAACAGTCTTTAAGAATAAATGGCGGAGGAGCAGAGATTCGAACTCTGGAACGGTTTCCCGTCGACGGTTTTCAAGACCGTTGCCTTCAGCCACTCGGCCACCCCTCCGTAATGCAGCGAACTATAAACACAGCCGATCACGTTGTAAAGCCTGAAACCGTTCAACCGAACGAAAAAACGGCATCTGCAAGCTGACCGATGAAGAAATCAACAATCGGGGTGCGGCAATACCCTAGTAGTCACGTAGGGTAAAGAATGGTAAACAATCTTTAATCAATGGCTTGCACTGCACTATCATCATGATTAATTTTGTGATGACCTGATAAGAGAGATCATATGGACCGCATTGTCGTCTCATCCTCCTCGCGCGACTCTTTGCTAAGCACGCATAAAGTCTTGCGTAACACCTATTTTCTGCTGTCGTTAACGCTGGCCTTCTCAGCACTGACCGCAACCGCCAGCACCATGCTGGGCTTACCGGCTCCTGGGCTGCTGTTAATGCTGGTCGGCTTTTATGGTTTGATGTTCCTGACCCATAAGCTGGCCAATAGCCCTGCCGGCATTCTGGCGGCCTTCGCCTTCACCGGCTTTATGGGCTACGCCCTTGGCCCGATCCTGAGCTCGTTCCTGAACGCTGGCGCGGGTGACCTGATCATGCTGGCGCTGGGCGGTACCGCAGTGGTGTTCTTCTGCTGTTCGGCCTATGTACTGACCACCCGTAAAGACATGTCGTTCCTGTCTGGCATGATGATGGCGGGTTTCGTAGTGCTGCTGGTGGCGGTTATCGCCAACCTGTTCCTGCAGATCCCCGCCCTGCACCTGGCCATTAGCGCACTGTTTATTCTGTTCTCTGCCGGTGCCATGCTGTGGGAAACCAGCAACATCATTCATGGCGGTGAAACCAACTATATCCGTGCCACCGTCAGCCTGTATGTTTCGCTGTACAACATGTTTATCAGCCTGCTGAGCATTCTGGGCTTCGCCCGCAGCAACTGATACAGCGCATTTGTTTTGACCTGAGCCCCGCAATGCGGGGCTTTATTTTTGCCGGAGCAAAAGTTTGCTAGACTGTGGCCCGCAATGAATTACCGATCACCGAGGCTGTATGTTGGAGTTTGAAGGTCAGACGATTGAAACTGACGCCCAGGGCTACCTGAAAAACAGCGCCGACTGGCACGAAGGGCTGGCCCCGCTGTTAGCGGCACAGGAAGAGATTGAACTGAGCGAAGCGCATTGGGAAGTCGTACGCTTTGTGCGTAGCTTCTATCAGGAATTTAATACCTCACCGGCCATTCGCATGCTGGTAAAGGCGATGGCGCAAAAATACGGCGAAGAGAAAGGCAGCAGCCGCTACCTGTATCGCCTGTTCCCGAAAGGCCCGGCCAAACAGGCGACCAAGATCGCCGGGTTGCCAAAGCCGGTGAAGTGTATCTAGTCACGGGTTAATAGCGAATACTGAAGCCCTTATATTCGGCAACACCACGCGGCTCCACCAGCACGCGGTCAACGCGGGCGCTACGTGGGCCGCCGCTTTTCAGCCACGCCATCAGTTGGTCAACGGCCTGTTGTTCGCCACAGGCCAACACTTCCACGCTGCCATCATCCAGATTACGCGCATAGCCAGTTAACCCCAACGCGGTGGCCTGGTGTTGAGTGTTATAGCGAAATCCTACCCCCTGCACCACACCATAGACATACGCGGCAATACAAACTTGTGTCATAATCGGCTCCTGATCGATTTCATTACAGGCATTCTCTGCGTTGATGCCCAGAGTGTGTCACTCTTTTTTCTCTATCTGGCAGCATACTTAATTATGACCGCACGCTTGATCCTTGCAAAAGGACGTGAAAAGTCCTTACTCCGTCGCCATCCGTGGATTTTCTCTGGCGCTGTTCTCCGTGTCGAAGGTAAAGCCCAGTCCGGCGAAACCATCGATATCCATGACAGCCAGGGCAAATGGCTGGCACGCGGTGCCTATTCACCAGAATCGCAGATTCGCGCACGCGTCTGGACCTTCAAGCAGGACGAAGAAATTGATATCGCTCTCTTTATCAGCCGCTTGCAGCAGGCACAGAGCTGGCGTGATTGGGTCGCAAAGCGTGACGGGCTGAACGGTTATCGCCTGATCGCCGGTGAATCTGACGGTATGCCGGGGATCACCATCGATCGCTTCCAGAACTTCCTGGTTTTACAGTTACTGTCCGCCGGTGCCGAATATCAGCGCGCCCCGCTGCTTTCTGCTCTCCAACACTGCTACCCAGAATGCGCGATCTACGATCGTTCAGACGTTGCCGTACGTAAAAAAGAGGGCTTGCCGCTCACCCAAGGCCCGGTGCTAGGCGATCTTCCTCCGGCCCTGCTACCGATCACCGAGCATGGTATGAAACTGCTGGTGGACATTCAACAAGGCCACAAGACCGGTTTTTATCTCGATCAGCGTGATAGCCGCCTGGCTGCGCGTAACTATTCCGCAGGCCGACGCGTGCTCAACTGCTTCTCGTACACCGGCGCTTTCGCGGTGTCTGCCTTGATGGGTGGGTGTGAGCAGGTCATTAGCGTAGATACATCGCAGGCCGCGCTGGATATAGCCAAGCAGAACGTCGAACTGAACCAGTTGGATTTGAGCAAGGCCGAGTTTGTACGTGATGACGTATTCCAACTGCTGCGCAACTACCGCACGCAGGGTGAGAAATTCGACCTGATCATCATGGATCCACCGAAGTTTGTCGAAAACAAAAATCAGTTGGCCAGCGCCTGTCGCGGTTATAAAGATATCAATATGTTAGCCTTCCAGTTGCTGAACCCGGGCGGCCTTCTGCTCAGCTTCTCCTGCTCAGGCCTGATGCCGACCGATCTGTTCCAGAAAATTTTGGCCGATGCTGCAGTAGATGCCGGGCGTGATGTACAATTTGTAGAGCAGTTCCGACAGGCTGCCGATCACCCGGTGATTGCGACTTATCCTGAAGGCTTGTATCTGAAAGGGTTTGCGTGCCGGGTGATGTAACTTGAAATGCGCTGTTTTTGTCCTCATATAGAGTTCAATGCACTGTTTCTCAGGAGGTCATATGATAGCCAGCAAATTCGGTATCGGTCAGCAGGTTCGTCACCGGCTGCTGGGATATTTGGGGGTGGTGATTGATGTCGATCCAGAATACTCTCTGGAGCACCCAAAAGCAGACGAGATTGCAGCCAACGACGAGTTGCGCCTAGCCCCGTGGTATCACGTGGTGATGGAGGACGATGAAGGCCAGCCGGTTCACACTTATCTGGCCGAAGCGCAGTTGGCAGGGGAAGCACAGGATGCACACCCTGAACAGCCTTCTCTGGATGAGCTGGCAGAATCCATTCGCAGCCAGTTGCAGGCTCCCCGGCTGCGTAATTAAGCGTCAAGCCTGAGAAACCAGCGCCTCTACGTAGCGTAACTGGTTGAAGTCTATCAGCAGTCTAAAACGCCAGGGCCAACCCTGGCGTTTTCACTTAATCAGCGGGCCAATCCCAGGCGCGGGATTTCAATCTTCGGGCAACGATCCATAATCACCGTTAACCCGGCCTGTTTGGCCAATGCTTCCGCCTGTTCGTTGATCACCCCGATTTGTAACCACAACACCTTGGCACCTATCGCAATAGCCTCCTGTGCTACCCCATACGCCGCCTCCGAGTTACGAAACACGTCCACCATATCGACAGGATGAGGAATGTCCTCCAATGTGGCGTAAACCACCTGCCCAAGCAGCGTCTGCCCGGCCAGCTTCGGGCTCACCGGAATGACCTGATAGCCTTGCGCCAACAAATAAGCCATTACGCCATAGCTGGCTCGGGCCGGTTTATCACTGGCGCCCACCAGCGCAATGGTTTTGACCTGCTTGAGTACCTCTGCAATTGCTAGGTCTTGCATTTTTCGCTCCTGATTTTTTACCAAAAAGCACTTCATCAGTGTAACCGAAACGCCAACATCAGTTAAAATTTGTTATCAGTCTGCGTCCATACTGCTCGCAGGCTGGTTTGACCCAATGTTATGTTTCAAATACCACCAAAATGTGTGTAAATGTAAATTAAACGGCATTCTGAAAAGATTTGACATAACTAGTGGCGTATCCAACACTAGTCATCCTGTTCCACGAAAAGGAAGTAACAATGAAATTTGGTCTGGTGGTTGCGGGGCTGCTTGGAATATCGCTAAGCGTTTCGGCCGCAGCTACGACCCTGAAGCTTTCCCCGGACATCGAACTGATGATGGTCGACGGCAAGCAAATGACGGGCTCGTTGTTAAAAGGGGCCGATAGTCTGGAATTAAATGACGGGCAGCATCAGCTGTTGTTCAAAGTCACCAAATCCGTACGTAAAGAGCCGCGCTCTCAGGTGCTTTACACTTCATCCGCGCAGATTGTGGTGTTCAACAGTCAAAACGTCAGCGCTGTCACCATCGAGCTACCGCGTCTCGAAAATGAGCAGGATGCCCAGCGGTTTGATAAAGCACCGAATTATAAAATTCTGGGTAACCACGGCAAGCCGTTGGCAATCAAACACGATGTATTACCGCTAACAGCCTCGCCCAATGGTAATGACCTGGAGAAGATCGTTGCCGATTATAACGCTCAAAATCGCCAGGCCTCCGTTCCGGCGTTAGCACATCTGAGTGCCAGCGTGATCTCCGCGGCACAGGGTAGCCCAGCAGTTATCCCCCTTAACGGCGACAACGTTGCCGAGGAAATGCTGCAATACTGGTTCCTGCGCGCCGATCCCGAGACGCAAAAACGCTTTATTGCCTGGGCTGGCCAATCTCGCAACCGTTAAATGCTGCCAACCACGCCTTTATGCCGTAAAGGCGTGGTTTGTTCGCAATTTCCCACGTTGGCACTAGGCAGTGAAATACAGTTTCAGTAATCTGTGGCGAATCATTCGATTTTCCAAGGACAGCGATATGGAACAAACCACCCGCACCATCGCAGCGCGCAAGCATATTGCGCTCGTTGCTCACGACCATCGCAAGCAGGCCTTGCTGAAATGGGTTGAAGACAATAAGGAAATACTTGCCCAGCATCAGTTGTATGCCACGGGCACTACTGGCAATTTGATCCAGCGTGCCAGCGGTATCCCGGTACAGAGCATGCTGAGTGGCCCTATGGGCGGCGATCAGCAAGTCGGTGCCCTGATATCCGAAGGCAAGATCGATATGCTGATCTTCTTCTGGGATCCGTTAAACGCCGTCCCCCACGACCCCGATGTCAAAGCCTTGCTGCGCCTGGCCACGGTCTGGAACATCCCGGTGGCGACCAACCGCTCCACCGCCGATTTCCTGATCGACTCTTCGCTGTTCAAGAGCGAAGTGGTGATTGCCATTCCTGATTACGAAAAGTACCTTGCCGAACGCCTGAAATAATGCCCAAGGCCTGGTGTAGTACCAGGCCTGTGGTTTACGGTTTTCTTTGCGTTGGCACGCCAATATCTTGCAACTGCTCGATAAATACCGACGGGCGTTCGCGATCTTGTAATAACCAAACCTGATGTCTGGCCCGCGTTAGGGCGACATAGAGCAAACGCCGCTCCTCCGCATCCGGGAAATCCTCTGGCTGAGGCAATAATACCTCTTCAAGCACGGATTCACGGACCTCCGCCGGGAATCCATCCTTGCCTTCATATAGCCCGGCAATGATCACGTAGTCGGCCTGTTGGCCTTTGCTGGCATGAATGGTCATAAACTCGATATTCAGCTTCGGCCAACGCGTCGCCGCCTTTTGCAACACCTCAGGCTTGAGATGGTGGTAGCGCGCCAGCACCAAGATCCGTTCTTGCGGCTTCGCATAGCCACTTAGCTTGTCCAGTAACGCTTCCAGCTGCTCCTGGGGCAGGATAACCACCGACTTTTTGTTGCCTTTGGTCAGGCTATTGAGCGGCTTTTTCAACTGGTGCGGGTTCTGCTGTATAAAGCCGTTGGCCACTTCACCGATCCGATCGTTAAAGCGGTAGGTGGTATCCAGCGCACACTGATCGCCTACGCCAAAGTTCTCGGCAAAGGCGGTGGTCAGCGACAGCTCTGCCCCGCTGAAACGGTAAATCGCCTGCCAATCATCGCCGACCGCAAACAGGCTGGTCTGCTTGTTTTGCTTACGCAGCGCCGCCAGCAACTGCGCACGCTGCGGTGAGATATCCTGGAACTCGTCCACCAGAATATGTTTCCACGGGCTGATAAAGCGCCCTTTTTCCAACAGATTAACGGCTTGATGGATCAGCCCGGCAAAGTCGACCGCTCCCTCATCCTTCAGCGCGGCTTTCCACGCTTTCAGCAACGGTGCCATCAGGCGAATGCGTTTGCTGAACAGATCGCGGATCTCTTCGTCAGCCTGCTCTATCATTTCGGCCTGACTACCTCCGTGGGTGCGCATCAAGCCAAGCCAGCGCTCCAGGCGCCCACTCAAACGCTCCGCCAGATGCCGATCATGCCAGAAATCGCCCTCGGGCAATTCCCACTCCAGCTCTTCCGTTAACCATTGCCGCCAGCCTTTGGCCTGCGCTTTCTTCTCGCTGCACTGTTGTTGCCAGTGGATGATCAGCAACGTCCGGCGCGCTTTACTGTCGGTTTCCAACTTGCTGATCGCAGGCGCTTTGCGGCTACCCTGCTGGATAATCTGCAGTGCCAGCGCATGGAACGTTTTCGCCTGGATCGCCACGCTGCCCAAACGTTCCTGGATGCGTTCGTTCATCTCTTCGGCGGCTTTGCGCCCAAATGCCAACAACAGGATCTGCTCAGGCTCGGCCTCTTGACGCAGTAGCAGCCAACCCGCCCGCGCCACCAGCACAGAGGTCTTGCCACTACCGGCTCCTGCGAGTACCAGCACGGCATCCTCGCCGTTCACCACGGCCCGGCTTTGCGATTCATTCAACGGTGACGTTTCAACGGTCTGGAAGAAATCCTGGTGGGTTTCCAGCATCCGGTCGCACCACAGTTGATTGCGTTGCGTCACGCAGCGCAGGCCAGACTTGAGCCACTGCAGGCACAAGTGATAACTTGCACGGCAGTTTTCAAACTCTTCCAGCCGCGTCACTGGCATTGGCAATGCGCTAAACGACTGGTGGATCTGCTGCTGCAAGTTGCTCAATTCGGTACGCTTGAACCACTTGTCCTGTTGCTCAATTTGGCGGATATGATCGACCTGCTGTTGCAATACCTCGGCGCTCACTTCACTCATCTCGCTACTCCACTGCTGCCAGGACTGCTGCAGATAGTGGTAAAAGCGCTGGGTTTCCTGCCATTCGGTACCGTGCAGGCGCACGACCTTTTCATCTGGCAGTTCGAACTCTAGCTCCCCCCAGACGATCCCGCGTTTACAACGCACCTGGATTAACTGGTTGAAAGGGATCAGATATTCATGCTTCTCGCCGCTCACCTCAACGCCAGCATGCAACAACCGTACGCGGTTGTAGGGATGCTGTGCCAGGTGCTTGCCCAGCGATGTCGCTTTAAGTTCCATATGCCCACGCCATAATCAAGTTGAGATATACCCGTCGTCTTTCAAGCTGCAGCTTGAAATCCATAGGGTAGAATTGCTACCAGTTTACCCGCGTTAAGCAATGGCACTCTAGCGTTAAAAAAAGGGTAGAATAGTTTTAGCGTTATGCTGATGAATACTTCACCCGTGCCGTTTGGCCATCATTAGAGCAGAGTGACGACTATGCGTACTGTATTGAACGTTCTTAATTTCGTTTTGGGTGGATTTTTCACCACGCTTGGCTGGCTGATTGCCACCTTCTTCAGCGTCGTGTTGATTTTCACCCTGCCATTAACCCGCTCATGCTGGGAAATTACCAAAATCTCCTTGCTGCCATTTGGCAACGAAGCGATCCATGTCGATGAATTATACCCAGAAAAAAGTAATGCCCTGCTGGCTGCTGGCGGTTCTTTGCTGAATATCGTCTGGCTGGTCCTGTTCGGCTGGTGGCTGTGCCTGTCACACATTATTGCGGGTATCGCCCAGTGCATCACCATTATTGGTATTCCGGTAGGTATCGCCAATTTCAAGATAGCCGCTATCGCCCTGTGGCCAGTAGGCCGCCGCGTCGTTCCGGTTGAGGTGGCCCAACAGGCGCGGATCGAGAACGCCCGCCGCCGTTTTTAATCGCAGTAACTTTTCTCCCATTTAGGAGCTTGTCGTGCTCTCTTTAGCACCCAAAATTCGGCGTTATACCTATAACAGTAACCTGCTTTATAACCTGCGTATTTTTATCGCTCTGGCCGGGGCCTCTGCGGTGCCGTGGTGGTTGGGCGTCCCTAAACTGACCATACCGTTAACGCTGGGTGTCGTTGCCGCCGCGCTAGCGGATCTGGACGACCGGCTGGCAGGAAGATTGCGAAATCTGCTCATTACGCTAGTTTGCTTTTTTGCGGCCTCGACATCGATTGAACTGCTGTTTCCTTACCCCTGGCTGTTTGCCCTCGGGCTGACGACCTCAACCTGCGGCTTTATCCTGCTTGGGGCATTAGGACAGCGTTACGCCACTATCGCCTTCGGTGCCTTGCTGATCGCCGTCTACACCATGCTTGGCACCTCCATGTACGACGCCTGGTACCAGCAACCTACCCTGCTGATTATCGGTGCCGTTTGGTACAACTTGCTGACGCTTATCGGCCATCTGCTCTTCCCTATCAAGCCCCTACAGGAAAATCTGGCCCGCTGCTATGAACAGTTGGCCAACTACCTGGATGCCAAGGCCAACCTGTTCGATCCAGATGCCGAATCGGACGCCGATCTGCCTTGGGTGGACGTGGCGATGGCCAACAGCACACTGGTCACCACGCTTAACCTGACCAAGGCTTCACTGCTGACCCGCTTGAAAGGCGACCGTGGCCAGCGCGGCACCCGCAGAACGCTGCACTACTATTTTGTCGCTCAGGATATCCATGAGCGCGCCAGTTCTTCTCACGTACAGTATCAGGCGCTAAGCCAACAGTTCCGCCACAGCGATATTCTGTTCCGCTTCCAGCGGCTGCTGGCCAAGCAGGCCCGTGCCTGCCAGCAACTGGCGCAGTCGATACTGCTACGGCAGAAATATTTGCATAGCCCACGCTTTGAGCCCGCTTTTTCGCGCCTGGAAGAGGCGCTGACCCGGATAACCATTACCCCTGAAAATCGCGAACTGACTAGAGCGCTATCCCATCTGTTGAAGAATTTACGGGCAATTGACGCCCAGTTGGCCAATATCGAGTCTGAGCAATCCTTGGCGAGTGGCCACACCGAGGAAAACAACCTGTCAGACGACCGGCTCACCGGTTGGAGCGATATTCGCTTGCGTATCAGCCGCCACCTGACACCACAATCCGCCCTATTCCGCCACGCCATCCGTATGTCTGTGGTGTTGTGCGTAGGCTATGCGTTTATTCAACTGACCGGGATGCAGCACGGTTATTGGATCCTGCTGACCAGCCTGTTTGTCTGCCAGCCCAACTACAACGCCACCCGCAGGCGCTTGGCGTTAAGGATCATCGGCACTCTGGCTGGCATTTTGATTGGGCTGCCGATCCTGTATTTTGTGCCCTCGCTAGAAGGGCAGTTGATCCTGATCGTGATCTCGGGGGTGTTGTTCTTCGCCTTCCGAACCGTGCAATATGCCCACGCCACGATGTTTATCACCCTGTTGGTCTTGCTATGCTTTAACCTGCTGGGTGAAGGGTTCGAAGTGGCTGCCCCGCGCGTCTTCGATACCCTGCTGGGCTGTGCCATCGCCTGGGCAGCGGTGAGTTTTATCTGGCCAGACTGGAAGTTCCGTCAGTTACCGGCCATGGTGCGTAAGACACTGAATGCCGACTGCCGCTATCTGGATGCTATTCTGGTGCAGTACCATCAGGGCAAGGATAACGGCCTGCCTTATCGTATTGCCCGCCGCGATGCCCATAATAGCGATGCCGAATTGGCGTCGGTGATCTCTAACATGTCTGCCGACCCTAAAGCCGATAAATCCATTCAGGAAGCGGCATTCCGCCTGCTGTGCCTTAACCATACCTTGCTGAGCTATATTTCCGCCCTAGGAGCCCACCGTGAGCGCCTGGAAAGTGCCGCCGTGCTGGACTTGCTCAACGATGCGGTTTGCTATGTTGATGGTGCATTACACCACGACGCTCATGATAGTCAGCGTATCACGCAGGCACTGGAAACCCTCTCCGAGCGTATTACTGCGCTGGTTCCGGAGCCGGAAAGCAAAGAACAACTGGTGTTGCAGCAAATTGGCCTGGTGCTCGAATTGCTACCAGAGCTGACGGCACTTAATACACAAATTACTCAAGCCGGTTGATAGTTCAAGGATGTGGGCCGCAGGCACGGTCTTCTGACCGCGCCTCAAAGGGGGGAAAGAGCGCGTTGTTTTCGAACCATTCGGTCAACACCTCCCTTTGTAGAGTAGGCAAGGCGGCATGGTGGTAGCCGGCCATGGCACCCGCCAGTGACATCAGCACTTTCATACCCAGATTTTTTTGCTGTTGCAGCAACTTCAGATAGCTATCTCTGGCCCCCAACAGGCGAAAATCATAAATATTGCATATGCCTGCTCGCCACAGCTGGCGCTCTAAAGAAGCATCAATATTAGGTAAATCTTTCAATCTGCCATTGCAGCGTTTTTTCACCTTAATCTCTTTACGTGTCTCACAGAGAGCCTGCCAGGCAAGCGCACACAGTTCGCGACGCTGCCGCCACAACTCTTCATTCACCCAGTAATAGCGCATGACCATGGGGACCCCTCGCTTTAAATAGGTCATATTCACCATGCCACGCTCACGGAATGCGGTTTCCAGACTTTCTGTTGCACGCAAATACAGCTCACCTTCGGTAATGACCGCAAACATTGTGCCGTCCGCCAGCAGGCCATAGCCGCCAAACTGCGAGCGTATGGCAATATTTCCCAGGGCGGCAAAGCAGGACTTTGCCTGTTCGATCCTCCTTAACGATCCCCCATTCATTTAACTCTCCTTATATGAAGCCACAGCCATTAGGCATGTTTTGGTTGGAATAAACGTAACTGGAACAAATAATTAAAAAAAATACGCATTATCCCTAGTCATGCCAATCATAAATTCAAGACGTACAATAAATAATCTCAATTATGCGAAGCGTTACTAAAATTTGGGTTGATCTTCTGTTTCGATGGCTATACTGTATATACATACAGTAACACCACGGGCGGGAGACGACATGCGTACTCAATCACTATATCAACCTCATTTTAGCCAACCCTCAATGCCGGCGGAGCAAACGGTGATCCCTGCGCAAGCGGGTAACGAAAATGGCCTAATCAGTGAGCTTGTTTACAATGAGCGGCAACCCGCCGTAGCCCAGTTGCTGGTGCCTTTGTTGCAACAGTTAGGCAGGCAATCACGTTGGTTACTGTGGCTGACCCCGCAGCAGAAACTGAGTAAAACCTGGCTGCAACAGGCCAGCCTGCCGGTTGATAAGGTCGTACAGCTTAATCAGATCAATCCACTGGCTACCGTAGACGCCATGGAGAAGGCTTTACTGACAGGAAATTACAGCGTGGTGCTTGGCTGGTTACCTGAATTGACACAAGAGGATCGTGTAAGGTTAAGTAGAGCGGCAGAATTGGGCAATGCCTATGGGTTCATTATGCGACCCCAACGTGACATCGTTGCTGCCGACAGACACTGTTCAACCTTAAAAATTCACTCTTCTTTGTATCATTAAGTAAATTTAGGACTTTTCCCATCACTTTTATCGTTTGGTCTGGCAATCGCAGGCAGATCAGGGGAAAAGCGAGGTTGGCTGCGGTTCGGCGCGACGTTCCATGTGAAAAAAAGTCTCATTTAGCACCCCAATATGTTAGAGGATATGTCTAATTCCATGTTTTTTTTTAGAGCTTTATCACATCACACTTGTAACTTTCGCGCCACGTTGTAGACTTTACATCGCCAAGGTTGCTCTATAACGCCAGAAAAACTGGCAGAGTAACAAACGAGGGCTCAAACCTTGGCGAAGGAATTTAAACCAAGGGCTTAAAGCAGCTTTAAAGCTCATTGCCTATTTGGATGATAACGAGGCGCAAAATGAAAAAGACAGCTATCGCATTAGCAGTGGCACTGGCAGGTTTCGCTACAGTAGCGCAAGCCGCACCAAAAGACGACACTTGGTACACTGGTGCTAAACTGGGTTGGTCCCAGTTCCATGACACCGGTTTCTACGGTAACGGTTACACCGTTGATAACGACGCACGTAAAGACCAGATTGGTGCTGGTGCGTTCGTTGGCTATCAGGCAAACCAATACCTGGGCTTCGAAATGGGTTACGACTGGTTAGGTCGTATGAAATATACCGGCGCTAACACCGGTTCTTTCAAAGCTCAAGGCGTTCAACTGGCAGCTAAACTGAGCTACCCAATCATGAACGATCTGGACATCTACACTCGTCTGGGCGGCATGGTATGGCGTGCAGACAGTGATGGTGCTGGCTCTAACGGTGGCAACCACGACACTGGCGTTTCTCCATTGGCCGCAGTGGGTGTTGAATACGCACTGAACCGTGACTGGGCTACCCGCCTGGACTACCAGTGGGTTAACAACATCGGTGATGCAGGTACCGTTGGCGCACGTCCAGACAACGGCATGCTGAGCGTAGGTGTTTCCTACCGCTTTGGCCAGGAAGTTGCTGCTCCAGTAGTAGCTCCAGCTCCAGCCCCAGCTCCAGTTGTTGAGACCAAGAAGTTCACCCTGACTTCTGACGTTCTGTTCGCATTCAACAAAGCGACCCTGAAGCCAGAAGGCCAACAAGCTCTGGATCAGCTGTACACCCAACTGAGCTCACTGGATCCGAAAGACGGTTCTGTTGTAGTTCTGGGCTTCACTGATGCAGTAGGTTCAGCAGAATACAACCTGCGCCTGTCTGAGCAACGTGCACAAAGCGTTGTGGATTACCTGGTGTCTAAAGGTATCCCTTCAGACAAGATTTCTGCACGTGGCATGGGTAAAGCTAACCCAGTTACCGGTGACTCTTGTGGCTACCGTTCAGGCCGCGCAACTGCAGCTCAGATCGCATGTCTGGCTCCAGATCGTCGCGTAGAGATCGAAGTTAAAGGCATCAAAGAAGTTGTTTCTCAGCCTCAGGGCTAAGTAAGCGCTCCTTAGTAAAAAACCCCGCTTTGCGGGGTTTTTTTTGGCCGAACGTTAGGTAATGCTATTTATCATCCTTACCCAGGATCGCCTGTAGATCCTGTTTCAGCGATGACATCTGGCTGGCATACTTCTCTTTGCGCTCGGCATCTTCGATCAGCTGTACGACGGTTTCCGACAGAGTGACACCACGGCGATGAGCCAGCGCAGCCAAACGTTGCCAGACCAGGAACTCCAGATCGATCGATTTCTTACGCGTATGCTGATGTTCTGAGTTGAAATGACGCTTACGTCGGGCGCGGATGGTTTGTTTCATCCGATTATCCAGCGTCGGATTCATGTGCTCATCGATCCACGCCAGCACTCTGACCGGTTCATTTTCCAGCTTCAGCAGTTGGTCAATGACCTCCTGAGCAAGGCTGTTTTCAATGTAGCGGGTGATCGCCTCACCTTCCCGGTGCTTTTTCACCAAGTACTTCCATTTCCAACCGCTCTCCAGATTTTCCAGTTGCTGATATTTCATCATGAACTCTGCTGTGACCGTGTAACTTTAATAAGCATAACAGCTTTAGCCAACTTTTCCTCGGCAATTACCCGCCGTTTTTGATTGTTTTTTGCACAGTCATCGGTCAATGTCAAACTCCGATGCTCAACAATGACTCTGGAGGTATCAAGCTGGCGTTATTCTTGTATAATCGCGCTTTCCCTTTTTGACGATTGCATCTAACACTTTGACCAATAACCGACTTGAATGGCAATCTCTGTTGCCTGCTGCTACGCCCTATGAGGCGATTTTCGATTCCGCTGCTCAATTGGCACCCGTGGCCTTTTCTGCAATCCAGCCCCGTTTGGAGAATGCGCTGACGCTGTTTTTGCATCCGCTGTCTCTGCCACGTTTTATGCTGTTGAAAGCACAGGAAACACGTGAGTATCTGGCGTTGATCGCTCGAGCGGCAGAAGAGTTGCAACCGCAGAATACCGTTAAAGGCAGTCACTACGTGGTTGAAGGCGACACCGTCAGCATTGAAAATGCTCTGCGCGGCGATGAACCTTTTGCCGCCGGCGGTGCTTGCGTTTACCAGGAATGGGTTGAGCCAGAACAGTTATTTGGCTGCGTCAGAATGCACAATGGTACGATCACCTTGCAACCGGGCCTGGTCCATCAGGCTAACGGCGGGGTGCTGATCCTATCTGCGCGTACCCTACTGGCACAGCCGCTATTGTGGCTGCGTCTCAAGCAGATGATTACCCAGCGCCAGTTCCAGTGGCTGACGCCAGATGAAACCCGGCCGTTGCCGATTTCCATTCCTCCGATGCCGTTGGAGTTACGCCTGATTGTAGTGGGCGATCGCCATGGCCTGGCTGATTTCCACGATATGGAGCCTGAAGTCTGCGGTCAGGCCGTCTACGGTGAATATGAAGACGATCTGCAGCTCACCGAGCCAGACGATATGGTGCAATGGTGTGGCTATATCAATAGCGTGGTCGCCGAACAGCAATTGCCACCGCTGGCAGCCGACGCCTGGCAGCCTCTGATGGTCCAGGCGGTACGCCATACTGGTGACCAGGGTAACCTACCGCTATCACCACTGTGGGTCAGCCAGCAGCTTTCTGAGGCCGCTCTGTATGCCGAAGAGGAACAGATCACCGCTAAAGCGTTAGAAGCGGCGCTGAATGCGCGCGAATGGCGTGAAAGCTATCTCGCAGAACGCATGCAGGACGAGATTGAGCTGGGCCAGATCATGATTGAAACCGAAGGTGAGGTGATTGGTCAGATTAACGGCCTGTCGGTGCTGGATTATCCAGGACATCCGCGCAGCTTTGGCGAACCTTCGCGTATCAGCTGTGTAGTCCACCTGGGCGATGGCGAATTCACCGATGTGGAGCGCAAGGCCGAGCTTGGGGGCAATCTGCACGCCAAAGGTATGATGATCATGCAGGCGTTCCTGATCTCCGAACTGGATCTCGATCAGCAACTGCCCTTCTCCGCTTCGATCGTCTTTGAGCAATCCTACGGCGAAGTTGACGGGGACAGCGCCTCACTAGCCGAACTCTGCGCCCTGATCAGCGCGTTGTCACAGCAGCCGATCACCCAGCAAATCGCCGTGACCGGCTCCGTTGATCAGTTTGGTAATGTGCAACCGATTGGCGGCGCAAACGAAAAAATCGAAGGTTTCTTCGAGGTTTGTCTGCGCCGTGGTCTTACGGGAAAACAGGGTGTGATCCTGCCAGCCAGCAACGTACGGCACCTTTGCCTGCGCCCAGACGTCGTCGAAGCGGTACGTGAAGGACAATTCCATCTGTGGGCGGTAGATAGCGTTGCGGAAGCCTTGCCGTTATTGACCGGCTATCCGTTCGCCGAGGAGCAGCAGCCGAGCTTGCTGGCCGCCATCCAGGAGCGAATTGCACAGGCCATGTTGCCAGAACGGCGTCCGTTGCCGTGGCCATTGCGCTGGCTTAACTGGTTCAGCCGTGGCTGATCGGACTTGTTCAGCGTACACGTGTAAGTTAATCTGCGTCCTTCATCAAAATAAGGTTTACTGAGAACATGGTAGATAAACGCGAATCCTATACGAAACAAGATCTCGAAGCATCGGGCCGTGGCGAACTGTTTGGCGCCGGTGGGCCACCGTTGCCATCAGGCAACATGTTAATGATGGACCGCGTGGTCAAGATGACCGAAGACGGTGGTAGTCACAATAAAGGCTACGTAGAAGCTGAGCTCGATATCAATCCGGATCTGTGGTTCTTCGATTGCCACTTTATTGGCGATCCGGTCATGCCAGGCTGCCTGGGTCTGGATGCCATGTGGCAGTTGGTAGGGTTCTACCTCGGCTGGATGGGCGGTGAAGGCAAAGGCCGTGCGCTAGGCGTCGGCGAAGTGAAGTTCACCGGTCAGGTACTGCCAACCGCTAAAAAGGTTACCTACCGCATCAACTTCAAACGCGTGATCATCCGCAAGCTGATTATGGGCGTGGCTGATGGCGAAGTGCTGTGCGACGGCAAAGTGATCTATACCGCCAGCGATCTGAAAGTGGGCCTGTTCAAAGACGCTGCGGCGTTCTAACGCCTTACGGCGGCCTCTTTCGGTCGCCGTTTATTTCCCCTGTATTATTACTGAGCTGGTCGTTTAATCGCCACCCAGTGACTACAATAAATGTATTCACCAAGAGGGCTGCATGAAAAAAACCAGTTTTGCGACGACCCCCTGCCCAATCGCCCGTTCGTTGGGCCGCGTGGGAGAATGGTGGAGCATCTTGATCCTGCGCGATGCTTTTCATGGCCTGAGCAAATTTGACGAGTTTCAGCAAAGCCTGGGACTATCCCCCACACTGCTGACCCGCAGGCTTAAATTTCTGGTGGAAAGCAGCATTCTGTATAAGCAACGCTACCAGACTCGCCCGGTACGCTATCAATATCTGCTCACCGAGCGCGGCAAGGATTTCTTCCCGGTCTTGGTGACGTTGTTCCAGTGGGGAAATACTCACCTGAGCGAAGGGGCGCACAGCGCAGAACTGGTCGATCGACGCAGCGGTCACCCCATACAGCCTCAATTAATCGATGCGCTAACCCAGCAACCTATCGCCCTACAGCACATCACGTTAGCGGCAGGCCCTGCGGCCGGAGAAGCCATGTCACGCCGTGCTTCTCTGATGCAGCATCACTACGCCTTACTTAATGAATCATCCAAGGAGTCACTATGAGCAGTCGTCGTATAGTTATCACCGGTATGGGGGCCGTCTCTCCTTTAGGTTGCGGCGTAGAGCCGATCTGGCAACGCCTGTTGGCTGGTCAGTCAGGGATCAGCCCACTGCCCGAAGAGATGGTGGCAGATTTGCAGGTCAAGATCGGCGGTCAGGTGCCCACGCTGGAGCAGGATGCCGCTGCTGGTTTTGATCCAGACCTGAGCGTGGCACCGAAAGACCAAAAGAAAATGGACCGCTTCATTCTACTGGCGATGGCTGCCGCTGACGAAGCCATCAAGCAGGCTGGTTGGAACGCCGATAGTGAGGATAAACAGGAACGGACGGCCACCGTGATCGCCTCCGGCATTGGTGGCTTCCCCGCTATCGCCCATGCGGTGCGCACCACGGATAGCCGCGGGCCGAAGCGCCTCTCTCCTTTCACCATTCCCTCCTTTTTGGTTAACCTGGCCGCCGGCCATGTCTCCATCAAGCATCAATTCAAAGGGCCGATTGGCGCACCGGTCACCGCCTGTGCAGCAGGCGTGCAGGCCATTGGCGATGCGGTGCGGATGATCCGCAACGATGAAGCCGATATCGCCTTATGTGGCGGAACGGAAGCCGCTATCGATACCGTAAGCCTGGGGGGCTTTGCCGCTGCCCGAGCCATGTCAACCACGCCTGCGGATGCCGCAACCAAAGCGTCACGCCCGTTTGACAGCGCCCGCGACGGCTTTGTGATGGGTGAAGGGGCCGGGATGTTGGTGATCGAGACGTTGGAACATGCGTTGGCACGCGGTGCCAAGCCGTTAGCTGAGATTGTCGGTTACGGCACCAGTGCGGATGCCTACCATATGACTTCCGGGGCCGAAGATGGCGACGGCGCCTATCGGGCGATGAAGATTGCGCTGAAACAGGCTGGCGTCACGCCAGATCAGGTTCAGCATCTGAATGCACACGCCACCTCAACCCCGGTTGGCGATCTGGGTGAAATCAACGCCATCAAACACTTGTTCGGCACCGATGGGCAAATCGCTATCACCTCCACCAAATCGGCCACCGGCCATCTGCTGGGAGCCGCAGGCGGCCTGGAAACCATTTTCACCGCCCTGGCGCTGCGCGATCAAATCGCTCCGGCCACTCTGAATCTGGATAATCCAGACCCTGCCGCCGCCGGTTTGCATCTGGTGGCCAATAAGCCGGAACCGATGGCAATGACCTATGCCCTGTCGAACGGATTTGGTTTTGGGGGAGTCAACGCGAGTATTTTGCTGAAACGCTGGCAGGAATAATTTTACGCTTAAAACGAAAACCTCCGCTTGTTTGGCGGAGGTCGTTCCTTAATTCATGACAGAGAGCCGCTTAAGCGGTCACAGCCCTGTCCTCCATGGCTTTGCGCCACCCTCCCAGCCAGTTAGCCCGGGCGTCTAAAGATTGGTAGGGACAAAGTTCCCTTGAACGCCCTGCAATACCTGCTTGGTAACCACGTGATTCAGCCCGTTCCAAACGATCTCTTTTCTGTCTCTTCATGCCTCATTTCCCTCGTTGTTACTTTGTGGAAAGAAAACAATGGCCGCACGAAATACAGCCACATTTAAGGAATAGCCCTAAATGGCGAGAAGATCAACGTTCAAATTTCATACCGTTGTCATATTTGTGAGCTATGCACGGCGCATAAGCTAAGTGGCTGATATTGCTGGAGTGGATTTAATTTCATGATAATAAAAGAAAAAAATCCCGGCGAGGCATTTGCTTTGCCTCACCGGGATGGCTTTAGAACGAATTATTACAAGCTATGGTGAAAGGCGACCTGCCTGTGCGGCAATCTCCTGCGCTTCCTGCAACCAGCCTTGGGCCAAGGTGCGAACCAATGCATCATAACCATCTTCACCTTGTTTCAATTCCAGGTTGAATGGCCGCTTGATCAGCCTACCCTGATGGCTCAGCACCCATTCACCACGCACGATCGCTTTACCATCGTAGCGGCCATGGAAGCCGCTGATGGTGACGTTAAGCACATCCTGATCGCTGCTCATCGGCTGTGATGACACCACCCAACCCGGCAAAGCGCTGCCCAGGTTGGTCACCAACGTCTGTTGCAATTGCTGATCCAACGGGCTGGCCCACAGGTTGTTTTGCCCAATCACAAACTGCACGTCGTTAGTCTGGTAGACCACCCCACTCTGCGCCAGGAAATCCGCCACGCTAACGTGCTCCAACCACAGCTGGCGTGACGCCTGGGTACCACTAACCTGAGCCGGCGTTCCCAACGCCGGTAACTGGTAGTAAGTCTTGTTGGGGGTACTGCTACAGGCACTCAGCAACAGCGCCAGAACTACCGGGATCCATTTTTTCATTTTTTGGCCTTCTTCGGCTGAGGGTCATTACTGCCCGCGGCTTCAAATACCAGGGCGTTGCTCTTATCGTTCAGGGTACGCAGCACCGGTTGCAGCTCACGAAGTACCTGATCGAGACGTTGCATATCACCGACCATCTTGTTGTAGGCTGGTGAACCTGGCTGGAACCCTTTCATGCTGCGATTGAGTTCTTGCAAGGTTTTCTGCATATCTTCCGGCAATGCCTTCATCTCTTTACTGCTGATGATGTCATTGAGCGACTGCAGGGTTTTCTGCGTTTCTTTCATGGTCTTCTGGCTTTCGGCCAGCGTTTTGGTCGCTTCGTTGATCATTGGATTGATCGGCATCGAATTGATCTTATCCAGCGTCTGTACCAGCTTCTGCTGGATCTGCGCCAGGCCACTGCCGGTAGTTGGCAACAGCGGATAACCGAACAGCTCACGCGGCCCCTTCCACGGCTTCTCATTTGGATAGAAGTCCAGATCGATATATAACGCTCCCGTCAGCAAGTTAGCGGACTTCAGCGAGGCGCGTATGCCGCGTGCTTCTGCATCTTTCAAATGCTGTACTACGTCGAAGCCCTTACCCACCTCTTGGTTAAAGCGCTCTGGCTCAATACGGATCAGCACCGGTATGCGATAGTCATTATCCAGTTGCTGGCGCATGCCTTCTTTGTAGAACGGCACTTGCCCCACGGTACCCAGGCGAATACCACGGAACTCGACTGGTGCCCCTGGCTGCAAGCCACGGATCGATTCGGAGAAGAACACCAGATAATCGACATGCTCGGTATACAGCGAATCCTGAATATTGCGCTGGTTATCGAACAGGGCAAACTCGGCCTTTTCTTTCACCGCAGGGCCACGCTCCCAACCTTCAGGCACGTCAAAGCTCACGCCACCGCTAAACAGCGTGGCCAAGGATCCCATTTCCACACGCATACCTTGTGCGGACATATCGAAGGCAACACCGCTGTCTTTCCAGAACCGGACGTTGGTAGTGATCAACTGATCGTAAGGCGCGGTAATAAACAGCTGATAGCGCATGGATCGCAGCTTGGGATCGAAATAGCTGGTTTCCACCGAACCAACGCGGTAGCCACGGAACAGCACCGGATCGCCAGCGTTCAACTGACCGGACTTGTCACTGTCCAGTATGACGCGTAACCCTTTGGCATCAGGAGAGGCCAGCGGGGGAGCATCCAGCAGTTGATAATCCGCTTTTCCTACCTTGCCCTTGTTGCCCGGTTGCAATTCAATGTAGGCACCAGAGAACAAGGTTCCCAGCCCAGAGACGCCTTCACGGCCAATCTGCGGCTTCACTACCCAGAAGGCCGAATCGTCACGCAGCAGCTTTTCCATGCCGGAATTCAGGCGAGCCTGCACCAGCACTTTACTCAAGTCTTCGCTCAGGGTGACGCTTTCCACCGTACCGACATCCACACTGCGGCTTTTTATCTTGGTTTTTCCCGCTTCCAACCCTTCGGCAGAGGTCGTGACCAACGTCACTTGCGGCCCTTGATGGCTGAAGTGATAAAACAGGATCCACGCACCGATCAACGCGGTGACAATGGGAATGATCCACACCGGCGACCAGCGCTTGATCTTCTCAACATCCGCGACGCCATGATTACTTTCCGTCACCTTGCGGCTCCTTTTTTATTGTTTCATTTGCGCGATCCCAGGTTAAACGGGGATCAAACGCCATAGCAGCAAACATGGTGAGAATGACCACCATGGCGAACAGTAGCGCTCCAATGTCTGGATAAATACTCATCAACTGTCCCATACGTACCAACGCCGAAAGCACGGCGATCACAAACACATCGATCATTGACCAACGGCCAACAAACTCCACCACTTCATAAATCAGATGCATACGTTCGCTATCGGCCTTGGCCTTGCCTTTGCCATTGGCATCCAGGCATAACCAGCCAATCGCCAACATCTTGAGCGAGGGCACCATAATACTGGCAATGAAAATCACCATCGCCACGGGATAGGACCCTTCGCCCCATAGCAGCACCACCCCGGCCATGACCGTTGACGGCATTTTATTGCCCAACGCCTCGGTGATCATAATCGGCATCACCATCGCCGGAATATACAATATGATCGAGGTGACCAATAACGCCATCGTCCATTGCAGGCTGTGGCGACGGCGTACATAGCCCACCGTGTGACAACGCGGGCATTTGGACTGCTGGGCGGGTAGGATGGCCGTACAGCAGGAGCAGGAACGAACGCCTTGCCGCAGGCCGGTACGCCCAACCTGCAACGGTTGTTCAATCAACGGGGCAGGTTCAATATCTTGCCACAACCAGCGGCGATCGACGCATTGGAAGGCTCGCACCTGCAGCAGACAAAACAGACAGTAAGGGATGAAACTGGAACCAATGCCGATATCACCATAGGCCATCAGTTTGACGAAGCTGACCAGCACGCCAGCCAGAAAGATCTCGACCATGCACCAGGTCTTCAACTGGAACAGCACCTTGGCCATCCAGATCTTCCATTGTCGTGGCAGCCGCACCTTGGCACACAACAGAATAATCGCCAGCATGCAAAACGCCGGGATCAGTTGCACAAACACCATAAACAGGGTGGCCATGCTGGCATAGTCTTCTGCCACCATCACCTGAGGAATTTGGATCAGTTTGATTTCATTGCCCAGACCGGCAACGCGCATGTTGATAAATGGGAAGATATTGGCTAACACCAGCATGAATAATGCGCTGAGGGCAAAACCAATCGGTTGTTTACGCGGTTCTGCCCAGCGGGCGCTGAGTGTCGTTTTACAACGGGGACAAACGGCCTTGGAGCCTGATTGCAAAGGCGGCAACGCCACCAGCATATCGCATTGTGGGCACAGTATCAGGTTATCCTGTTGACGCTCGCCATGCATCGCATGACTCTGCTGCTTATGACTTTCGTGGGAACACACCATTATCCTCCTTAACCGTGTCGCTCATCGGTACAGCCTGGGTTGCCCACAGCAGCAGCGTGCGGGCAACCCTGTTTCCAATCAGCCGTTTTTCATTGCTTCCAGCTCTTCCCAGCGGGCAAAGGCTTGTTCCAGTGCCTGCTCCGCAGTGGCAAGATCGGCCAGCACCTGTTGGGTTTCGCTATGCGGGCGTGAGAAAAACCCTGCGTCACTCACTTGTGCCTGCAAGGCTTCAATATCCATTTCCAGCTGTTCAAGGCGCTGTGGCAACTGCTCCAGTTCACGCAGCAGGTTATAACTCAGTTTGGCTGCTGATTTCTTGGGCTGCTCGGTTTTTTTCTCCACCGCAGCCTTGGTTTGGCTGGTGGCTGCCGTGCGGATCGGTTTGGCGGTGGCACGTTGATGGTGTGCATCGTAGTAGCCCCCAACGTAAGTGTCGATCACGCCATTACCTTCGAAAATCCAGCATTCGGTCACGGAGTTATCAACGAACTGACGATCGTGGCTCACCAGCAATACGGTGCCCTGGTAGCTATCGATCATCTCTTCCAACAGTTCCAGCGTTTCGACGTCCAGATCGTTGGTGGGTTCATCGAGGATCAGCAAATTACTCGGCTTGAGGAATAGTTTAGCCAGCAGTAGGCGGTTACGCTCCCCGCCCGACAACGCTTTGACCGGCGTCATTGCCCGTTTAGGGTGGAACAGGAAGTCCTGCAGATAGCCCAGCACATGGCGCGAACGGCCATTCACCATCACTTCCTGCTTACCTTCCGCCAGGTTATCCATCACCGTACGTTCTGGATCCAGCTCGGCGCGGTGCTGGTCAAAGTAAGCCACTTCCAGCTTGGTGCCACAGTGCACTCGCCCGCTGTCGGCTTTCAGTTGACCGAGCATCAATTTCAGCAAGGTGGTTTTACCACAGCCGTTTGGCCCCACCAGTGCGATTTTGTCACCGCGCTGCACCTGGGCGCTGAAGCCCCGGACCAGCACTTTGTCGGCAACCTGATAATTGACGTCTTCCATTTCGAACACAATCTTGCCCGAACGCACGGCCTCTTCCACCTGCATCTTGGCGGTGCCCATCACTTCACGACGTTGTGAACGCTCGTTACGTAACGCCTTCAGAGCGCGTACCCGGCCTTCGTTACGTGTACGGCGTGCCTTGATACCCTGGCGGATCCAAACCTCTTCCTGTGCCAGTTTGCGGTCAAATTCGGCGTTCTGTAGCTCTTCGACCCGCAACGCTTCTTCTTTGCTTTCCAGATACAGCTCGTAGTTACCCGGCCATGACACCAGCTTGCCGCGATCGAGATCGACAATGCGCGTGGCCATATTGCGGATAAACGAACGGTCGTGCGAGATGAAGACGATGCTGCCCTGGAACTCTTTCAGGAACCCTTCCAGCCAGTCGATGGTGGTGATATCCAGGTGGTTGGTAGGTTCATCAAGCAGCAAAACGCGCGGTGAACTGACCAATGCCCGGCCCAGTGCCGCTTTGCGCAACCAACCTCCGGACAGGGAGGAAAGTTCCGCATCGCCGTTCAGGCCCAGTTGCAACAGGATTTCACTGATACGGCTGTCCAACTGCCATAAGCCCTGGTGATCGAGGATTTCCATGACCTGCGCCATACGCGTCAGGTTCTTTTCACTCGGATCCAGCTCAACTTGATGCGAGATTGCGTGATACGCCTTCAGGTGTTCCGCCTGCTCGGCCACGCCTTCGGCCACAAAGTCGAACACCGTGCCGCCGATATTGCGCGGAGGATCCTGCTGCAAACGCGCCACAATCAGATCCTGCTCATAAATGATGCGCCCATCGTCCAATGGGATCTCTTTACCGAGAATCTTCAGCAGGGTCGATTTACCGGCCCCGTTGCGCCCAACCAGGCAGACGCGTTCATTGTCTTCAATATGAATTTCGGTGTTGTCTAACAAAGGTGCATCGCTGAAAGAGAGCCAGGCACCAGACATGCTGATTAACGACATAGTAATTATTTTCCTTCGCCGGCGTGGGTGACCAGCCAGCAGTTGTGGATCTGACGGTTACGGGCAAAGTCTTCTGACTGCGTCTTGGCGGTAATTTCTTTCGCCTCGAGACCCAGTGCGTTCAGACCTGCCAGATCCATCTGGAAACCGCGTTTGTTATTGGAGAACATGATGGTCCCGTTACGGCGCAGTATCCGTTGTAAATCTTTCATCAGCGCCAGATGGTCGCGCTGTACGTCAAAGGTGTTCTCCATCCGCTTGGAGTTGGAGAACGTCGGCGGATCGATAAAGATCACATCGAACTGTTCGTCGGCATTGTGCAGCCAGGACAGGCAATCTGCCTGGATCAAGCGGTGCTGTCTACCGGTCAGTCCGTTAACCCGCAGGTTCTTCTCCGCCCATTCCAGATAGGTGCGCGACATATCCACCGTGGTGGTGCTACGTGCGCCCCCCAACCCGGCATGAACGCTGGCGGTGCCGGTGTAGGCAAACAGGTTGAGGAAGTCTTTACCTTTGCTCATCTCACCCAGCATACGGCGAGCGATGCGGTGATCGAGGAATAACCCGGTATCGAGATAATCCGTCAGGTTGACCCACAGCTTGGCATTGAACTCTTCTACCAGCAGGAACTCGCCCTTCTGTGCCAGCTTCTCATACTGATTCTTGCCCTTCTGACGTTCGCGGGTTTTCAGGATCAACTGATTAGAAGGCAGCTCTAACACCGCCAACGTGGCGTTAATCACGTCAAACAGGCGCTGGCGGGCTTTCTGCGCGTCGATGGTTTTCGGCGGCGCGTATTCCTGGACCACGACCTTACTGCCATAGCGATCTACTGCCACGTTATAGTCAGGCAGATCGGCATCATACAGGCGATAGCATTCGATCCCCTGCTGCTTCGCCCATTTGTCCAATTTCTTCAGATTCTTGCGCAGACGGTTGGCAAAGTCTTCCGCCACCTGCACGCCACCAGCACCCTGCGGGTTTTCTGCCAACTGGTAGTTTTTCTGTACGCAGTCCAACGGGCCGTTTTTCGCTTTGAACTGGCGCTCGGCGCGCAGCTGCAGGCAACTGAGCAGTTCCGGTGAGGCGCTGAACAACGAAAGCTGCCAGCCACCAAAGTGGCTCTTCATGATGCGCCCTAACATATTGTGCAGCGCAATCAGGGCTGGTTCGCTCTCAAGGCGTTCACCGTATGGCGGGTTGCTGACCACCGTGCCTACCGGGCCTTCCGGCAGTGGGTTGGTCAGTTTGCTGACGTCATTCACGTTAAAGGTGATCAATTCAGCCACGCCAGCGCGGCGGGCGTTCCCCTTCGCCATTTCAATGACGCGACGATCGATATCCGAACCAAAGAAGCGTGACGGGGTTTCTTGCAGACCACGTTTCGCCCGCACCTGCGCTTCAGTGATCACTTCACGCCACAGTTCGGCATTGTGGCCGTTCCAGGCGGTAAAGCCCCAATGTTGGCGATGTAGACCAGGCGCCCGATCGGAGGCGATCATCGCCGCTTCGATCAACAGCGTGCCGGAGCCACACATCGGGTCCAGCATCGGCGCCCCTGGTTGCCAACCGGAACGTTGGACAATCGCCGCCGCCAGGTTTTCCTTCAACGGAGCCTGGCCGGTAAGATCGCGATAGCCGCGCTGATGCAAACCTTCGCCGCTCAGATCGAGCGCTACGCTGGCCATATCACGCTGCAGGAAAACGTTCACGCGAATGTCCGGCTGCTGTTTCTCTACCATTGGCCGATCGTTGAGCTTGCGGGTAAAGCTGTCCACAATGGCGTCTTTGACCTTCAACGCGCCATATTGGCTATTGCGGATCTCTTCATTGAGGCCGCTGAAGTGCACGGCAAAGGTTTTATCCAGGCCAAATATCGATGGCCAGTCAATGGCCTGCACACCGAGGTACAGATCCAAATCGCTGTGCACGCGAAATTCATTCAGCGGCAACAGAATACGCGAAGCCAGGCGGCTCCAGAGCAGGCTTTGGTACAGAAGACGATCGTCACCCTGAAAATGTACTCCCCCCTGCACCACTTTGCAGGAGTGAGCGCCAAGCCGCTCCAGTTCGCTTTTTAACAGTTCTTCCAGTCCACGCGCCGTGCTGGCAAACAGAGTGTTCATATCGTGCTTATCACCAAAAAGAAAATTGTTGCGCATTATAGCTAATCCAGACCGCTTGTCATAAAGTTGCTCCCTTCTATTTCATTTATCGCACGGAGGCAGGGGTGATCACGCTCTCCCGACTTTACGTTCATGCGGTCAAATCACTACGGGGTTTGCAGCTTTCTCACGCCCAGGTGGCCAGCAATGGCCTGGCTTTTGATCGCTCTTTCATGATCACCGAGCCAGACGGTACCTTCATCACCGCCCGCCAATACCCGCAGATGGTGCTGTTTACCCCGGCGTTGTTGGCCGAAGGCCTGTTTCTGACTGCACCGGACGGTGAAAGCGCGGCGATCCGCTTCGTTGATTTCGCCCCCGATGCGCAGCCGACCGAGGTGTGGGGCAACCATTTCACCGCGTTGATCGCACCGGAGGCCATCAACAGTTGGCTAAGCGGTTATTTTCAGCGAGAGGTCCAGCTACGCTGGGTGGGGCCAGAATTAACCCGCAGGGTTAAGAAGCACCCGGAAATTCCGCTCTCCTTTGCCGACGGTTACCCTTATCTGCTGATTAATGAAGCCTCATTCCAGGATCTGCAGCAACGTTGCCCAAGCAGCATCAGGCTGGAGCAGTTTCGCCCAAACCTGGTGGTGACCGGTAGCCCGGCCTGGGCAGAAGATGGTTGGCAGGTGATCCGCGTCGGCGACGTGATGTTCGATCTGGTAAAACCCTGCAGCCGCTGCGTATTGACCACGGTCAGCGTCGAGCGTGGTCGCAAACACCCGAACGGCGAGCCGTTGAGTACGCTGCAACAGTTCCGCACTGCCGATAATGGCGACGTCGACTTTGGTCAAAACATGATTGCCCGAAACAGCGGTATTATTCGCGTCGGCGATAGCGTTGAAGTGCTGTCAACCAAACCACCACGGCCGTATGGGGCAGGCAAGGTCGTCGAAAGCCTACAGGCACCGCAGGATAGTACCACCAGAGTGAACATTGAGTATCAAGGAAAGGTGTTTGCCGGTAATAACCAGCAGATCTTGTTAGAGCAGTTGGAGCAGCAAGGCATTCGCATTCCTTACTCCTGCCGGGCTGGCCTGTGTGGCAGTTGCAAGATAACGCTGGTGGAGGGCGAGGTTGCGCCGCTAAAGAAAAGCGCAGTGGCCGCTAACGGCACCATCCTCTGTTGCAGCTGTATTCCTAAAAGCGATGTGAAGCTGGCATAACGCGGATTACACTGCCCTGTCGTAAGCCGGGGCAGACTGTTCATCCGGGATGCAAGGTTTCAGGCGATCGTGCATCACTTTGATTGCATCCCCCAGCACCATAGTGCGCCCAGCCAACGTCAGCTGATTTTGTGCCAACAAGCACAGGCTGGCATTATCCCCGGCTTCCACCACCAGCAGACGCGCATCGACACCGCTATCCATCACCTTTACCGCCGCCAACTCGCCATTTTTAGGGCGTAGCGGATAGTGTTGCTGAGCAAAATGCCAGCTCTTGGGCATCAGGGGTTTAAGAAAACGAAAGGCCACCAGCGCATTTAATACCAACTCGGCACGTTGTTCATGGCTGAGCTTTATCTGTTTGCACTGTTCTTCATAATCAAAATAAAGCGCTGCATCATCGACACAGAATGCACATTCAGCGAAGGCGTCCGGGGTTAGCATTTTTGCCGGAAAGCGTGAACGGAAGATCATACCATTGGCTAAATCGAGCATCAGTCGATCGTGCTCAGCGTCAAAATACCAACGCCAATTGTCATCAGGTTTTATCTTCATTGCTTATCCTTCTCACTACATGCCAACGCAGTATTACGCAAAGGGCGATTTTATCACCAGAAAGGTTGCTTAAACATCGGATAATTCCGCTACCGAACAAAATATAGACGAGCCGGGGGCAGAAATAAACCCCCGGTAGAAAATGAAAGGCAAAATATTAGATATGGGTAACGATATCTTTAATCAAACGCGGTCCGTGGAAGATAAAACCGGAATAAATTTGTACCAACGTTGCCCCGGCCTCCATTTTTTCCCGCGCCGCCGTCAGGGAATCAATTCCACCAACGCCGATAATCGGCAAGCGCCCTTGCAACTCTTGCGACAAACGGCGGATCACTTCAGTGCTGCGTAACTGTACCGGACGGCCACTTAATCCCCCTGCCTGATCGCAGTAATTCAATCCCTGAACCAGTTTACGATCGAGAGTGGTATTGGTGGCAATGACCCCATCTATATTATGACGAACTAAACTGTCCGCTATTTGGATCAGTTCTTCCTCTGAAAGATCCGGCGCGATCTTTACCGCAACCGGCACATATTTGTGATGGCGAGCCTGCAATTGGGCCTGCTTATTTTTTATCGCCGCTAGCAGATCGTCCAGCGCTTCACCATACTGTAAGGATCGTAATCCCGGGGTATTGGGTGATGAGATATTAATCGCGATATAGCCGGCATACGGATAAACCTTATCCATACAGATCAGATAATCGTCTTTGCCCTGCTCGACCGGCGTGTCTTTATTCTTGCCGATATTGATCCCCAGCACGCCGCCAAAATGGGATTTCTTAACGTTTTCAACCAGATTGTCTACACCGTGGTTATTGAACCCCATGCGGTTGATCAACCCTTCGGCCGGGACCAGGCGGAACAGACGCGGTTTATCATTGCCCGCTTGCGGACGCGGCGTAACGGTACCGACCTCAACAAAGCCAAAGCCCATCGCGCCAAAGGCATCAATGCACTCGCCGTCTTTATCCAGACCGGCAGCCAAACCTAACGGGTTGCTAAAAGAGAGTCCCATGCAGCTCACCGGCTTGCTCGGCACCGACTGACGGATAAGAAACTCTAGTGGGGTGCCGGTAATACGGCGCAGTTGACTGAAGGTCAATTCGTGTGCGCGCTCGGGATCGAGCTGGAACAAGGCTTTCCTGACGATGGGGTAGTACATGTACTCTCCTGATTTCCCGGTGATATCCTGCTGACTTGAGGTCGCAAGTCAATCGCTGTGCCTGATGGGGATACAGGTGGGGATCATGCAGAACGCCGACACGCCGTAAACCCATCCCTGGGAGCTCGCAATCGCGCATCCTTGCGCTCAACGGTCGGCTAACCTGCATGATCCCCACCTGCTTCAGGCTTTCGGTGTTGCGGTTATTTAGCGACAACCTCAAGTCAGCAGGATAGGCCTGTCGACCGGGGGCGTATTATCCGGTATCCCCTCGCCAATTGGAATTGATTAAAGGCAAAAAAAGCGCGTTTAACGCAATCGTTTTCCTTGTATGCCGCTATTTCCCCGCTTTTCCACCTTTACGCATATCAAAATCAAAAAATGAGATTTAAAAATCACCCCATTTTGCTGTTAACTTTAAAACACCTTACGAACATTAATTTAACAAAATCAACCTTTATACCCTATGGATTTCAAGTTGCAGCTAGGCGACAAACTTGTTCATCCCCAGGAGCTTACTTTTAGTAAGTGACTGGGGTGGACAAGTGCAGGTAACAACGCTGCAGCTTGAAAGACGACGGGTATAGGTATAAGGAGTGGCGATGCGCGTTTTATCTCTAGCTGGCAGCCCAAGGCTCCCTTCACGCTCGGCGGCGCTATTACAACTGAGCCAACGCTGGCTACAACAGCAGCAAGTAGAAGTGATCCCCTATACCCTGCACGATTTTCAGGCGGAAGACCTGCTGCGCGCCAATTTTAACAGCCCTGATATTAAAGCCTTCGCCGCGCAACTGGCCGCAGCGGATGGCCTCTTGATCGCCACGCCGGTTTATAAGGCATCGTTTTCTGGCGCGCTGAAAACCTTACTCGATCTGCTTCCTGAACGTGCGCTGGAACACAAAGTAGTTTTGCCACTGGCCACCGGCGGCTCCATCGGCCACATGCTGGCGGTGGACTATGCGTTGAAACCGGTGCTGACGGCACTGAAAGCCCAGGAGGTGCTGCACGGCGTGTTTGCCGATGACGGCCAGATAGTGCTTAACGGTGAACAGGCCCAGCTATCCGATGGGGTGGCCGCACGCCTGAACGAAGCGTTGGACAGTTTTTATCTGGCGCTCAGCCGCCGTAAATCGCCGGTGCCAAACACCGCCGCCTCTCTGTTAACCCGGCAAACTGCCTAAGGAAATCATCATGCCACTCTCTTTCCTTCGTTGGCTTAACACCAGTGCGCTGGCCGCCATTATGGCGCTGGCGCTAACCAATACCGCTGTCGCACAAGATAACGCACCTGCTCAGTTTCGTATCGGCTATCAAAAAGGCTCGGTGAGTCTGGTGTTGGCCAAAACCCATCAGTTGCTGGAACAACGCTTTCCTGCCACCCACATCAGCTGGATCGAATTCCCGGCGGGTCCGCAGATGCTCGAGGCGCTGAACGTCGGCAGCATCGATCTGGGCAGCACCGGCGATATTCCGCCAATCTTTGCCCAAGCCGCCGGGGCCGACCTGCTGTACGTCGGCGTAGAGCCGCCAAAACCCAAGGCGGAAGTGATCCTGGTTCCGGAAAATAGCCCGATCCACAGCGTCGCCGAGTTGAAAGGCCACAAAGTAGCCTTCCAGAAAGGCTCCAGCTCACACAACCTGCTACTGCGGGCACTGCAAAGGGACGGCCTGAAGTTTACCGATATCCAACCGGTTTATCTGACGCCTGCCGATGCCAGAGCGGCCTTCCAACAGGGCAACGTCGATGCCTGGGTGATCTGGGATCCCTACTATTCAGCCGCGTTGCTGCAAGGCGGAGTACGGGTGTTGACCGATGGCAGCGAACTGAACCAGACCGGTTCTTTCTACCTGGCCGCTCGCCCTTATACCGAAGCCAACGGCCCGTTCATCCAGCAGGTGCTGGCGGTGCTGACCCAGGCCGATGCGCTGACGCATAGCGATCGGGCGCAGAGCATTACCTTGCTGGCCAAGGCGATGGGCTTACCGGAAGCGGTAATTGCCAGCTATCTGGATCATCGCCCACCGACGGCCATCAAACCCCTAGGGGACACCACCATTGCTGCCCAGCAAAAAACCGCCGATCTCTTTTTCGCCAACCGGTTGGTTCCGGTTCAGGTCGATATTTCTCAACGCGTCTGGCACCCAGCCGCACAATAATCAGGAGAAAACGCTATGAGCATTAACGTATTCTGGTTTTTACCGACTCACGGAGATGGCCACTATCTGGGAAGTTCAGAAGGGGCACGTGCGGTCGATTACGGTTATCTTCAGCAGATCGCCCAGGCCGCTGATCGGCTCGGTTTCGGCGGCGTGCTGATCCCAACGGGGCGTTCGTGCGAAGACTCTTGGCTGGTTGCCGCTTCGTTAATTCCGGTCACGCAGCGGCTGAAATTCCTGGTGGCCCTGCGCCCCGGCATCATATCCCCGACCTTGGCAGCCAGGCAGGCCGCCACGCTAGATCGCCTTTCCAATGGCCGCGCCCTGTTCAATCTGGTGACCGGTGGCGATCCGGAAGAGCTGGCAGCGGAAGGTTTGCACCTTAACCACACCGAACGCTATGAAGCCTCCGCCGAGTTTACCCACGTATGGCGCAAAGTGCTGGAAGGTGAAACCGTCGATTTCGCCGGTAAGCATATTCAGGTGAAAGGCGCCAAGCTGTTGTTCCCTCCGGTGCAACAACCTCGCCCACCGCTGTATTTTGGCGGATCCTCAGAAGCGGCACAGGATCTGGCAGCCGAGCAGGTTGAACTGTATCTGACCTGGGGAGAACCCCCTGCCCAAGTGAAAGAAAAAATAGAGGAAGTACGAGCCAAAGCAGCGGCCCTGGGGCGCAAAGTCCGCTTCGGTATTCGCCTGCACGTCATCGTGCGCGAAACCACCGCAGAAGCCTGGCAGGCAGCCGACCGTTTGATCGCCAACCTCGATGATCAAACCATTGCGGATGCACAAAACGCCTTCGCCCGCTTCGACTCCGTTGGCCAACAGCGTATGGCGGCCTTACACGGCGGCAAGAAAGACAATCTGGAAATCAGCCCTAACCTGTGGGCCGGTGTCGGATTGGTGCGTGGCGGTGCAGGCACGGCTTTGGTGGGGGATGGTCCGACGGTCGCTGAGCGTATTCAGGAATATGCAGACCTGGGCATCGATACCTTTATTCTTTCTGGTTATCCACATCTGGAAGAGGCCTATCGCGTAGGTGAACTGCTGTTCCCGCATCTCGATCTGGCAACCAGCGAACAACCAACCCAGTTGCGTGCGATCAAGCCGCAGGGCGAAGTGGTCGCCAATATCTATGTCCCACAAAAAGTGTCACAAAGCTGAGGAGAACCGTGATGGCGATCGGTGCACAACAAATTCTGCACCGGCTGGCCCCCTGGGCTTTGCCGGTAGCACTGGTGATTGGCTGGCAGACCGCCGTTGAGGCAGGCTGGTTATCTAACCGTATCTTGCCCGCGCCGAGCGCCGTAGTGGCTGCCTTTTGGGCTTTAACCAAGAGTGGCGAGCTGTGGCAACACCTGACCATCAGCAGTTGGCGTGCGCTGATTGGCTTCAGCATCGGTGGCAGCATTGGCCTGGTGCTGGGATTCATTACTGGCCTGTCCCGTTGGGGAGAGCGTCTGCTCGACAGCTCGGTACAGATGATCCGTAACGTGCCGCATCTGGCGCTGATCCCGTTGGTGATCCTGTGGTTCGGCATCGACGAGTCCGCCAAAATCTTCCTGGTGGCGCTGGGTACGCTATTCCCGATCTATCTGAATACCTACCACGGCATCAAGAATATCGACCGTGGCCTGCTGGAAATGGCGCGCAGCTATGGCCTGAGCGGCTTTAGCCTGTTTACGCAGGTGGTGTTACCCGGCGCATTGCCTTCGATCATGGTCGGCGTGCGTTTTGCCCTCGGGTTTATGTGGTTGACACTGATCGTCGCCGAAACCATCTCCGCCAACTCGGGCATCGGTTATCTGGCGATGAACGCCCGTGAATTCCTGCAGACCGACGTGGTGGTGGTCGCCATTATTCTATATGCCCTGCTAGGCAAACTGGCCGATGCCTGCGCACAGCTGCTCGAACGTGTCTGGTTACGCTGGCATCCGGCCTATCAACTGAAATCAGGAGAAGCATAATGACGGCACCGACTCGCATCCCGCAAGGCACTCCCATTACGCTGGAAGCCATCGCCAAACGTTATGGCAACCGCACCGTATTGGACGATCTGCAACTCCGCATCACCGCGGGCCAGTTTGTGGCCGTGGTTGGCCGCAGCGGCTGTGGTAAAAGCACCTTATTGCGCCTGCTCGCAGGGCTGGAAACGGCCAACAGCGGGACACTGTTGAGTGGTAATGCCCCGCTCAGCCACGCCAAAGATGATACGCGGCTGATGTTTCAGGATGCTCGCCTGCTGCCGTGGAAAAAGGTAATCGACAATGTGGGGCTTGGCCTGCGCGGCAACTGGCGTGATGCTGCATTGCAGGCGTTAACCACCGTTGGGCTGGCCGACCGTGCCAATGAATGGCCGGCCGCGCTGTCTGGCGGGCAGAAACAGCGTGTCGCCCTGGCCCGTGCGTTGATCCATCGCCCACGGTTGTTGCTGTTGGATGAACCCTTGGGGGCACTGGATGCGTTAACGCGTATAGAAATGCAGGGGCTGATCGAAACGCTATGGCAACAGCATGGCTTCACCGTACTGCTGGTCACGCATGACGTTAGTGAGGCGATCGCACTGGCCGATCGGGTGCTGTTAATCGAAGAAGGACGTATCGGGCTGGATCTGACTATTGATTTGCCACGGCCGCGCCGCAAAGGTTCGGCAAAGCTGGCGGAATTGGAAGCAGAAGTGTTGGCAAGAGTGTTGGCACCACCGCAAGCCGTTGGAACTTCCCGCCGGGTGGCGAATTAATCAGGGGACGGCAAATGCCGTCCCCTTGCTTTTTATGCGTCTAATGCCTTGGTGATCTTCTCAAACAGATCGCCAGACAGGTTCTCCAGCCCTTTCAACTGCTCCAGCGCCTGACGCATCAACGCCTGACGAGGGGCATCATAGCGCTTCAGGCGGATCAGAGGTTCAATCAGCCGCGCGGCAACCTGTGGGTTACGCTTGTTCAGATCGCTGAGGATCTCCACCAGGAACTGATAGCCACTGCCGTCTGCCGCATGGAACGCCGCCGGGTTAGCCGAGGCGAACCCACCAATCAGCGAGCGGGTGCGGTTTGGATTACTCAGGCTGAATGAACGGTGTTGCAGCAGCGCACGCACCTTACCGAGCACGTCTGCCGCCGGGCTGGTGGCCTGGAGGATGAACCACTTGTCCATCACCAAACCATCCTGATGCCAGCGCTCATCAAACTCGGCCATCAAGGCATCACGGCAAGGCAACTGTGCCCCCATCGCCGCAGCCAGTGCCGCCAGCGAATCAGTCATGTTATCGGCCTGCTGGAACTGTTGCACCACCAGCTTGTCGGCCTGCTCTACATCGCCGAAAGCCAGATAGTGCAGACAAATATTACGCAGCGAACGCTTGGCAATATCGCCGTGCTCAACCCGGTACCCTTCGGTTTTGTTAGCGTGATACACCGCCAGCCACTCATCGGCCAGCTCTTTTGCCAGGCAACGGGTGATCGCTTCATGCACCGCCGAAATGGCTTGCGGATCGATGATGGCGAACAGCTCGGCAATTTCGTTTTCCGATGGCAGCGTGAGGATCTGCGCGGCCAAGGCCGGATCCAGCTTCTCATCCAGCAGCACCGCCCGGAAGGCATCTGCCACATGCAGCGGCAGCGACAATGGCTGCTTCTGCTGATATTTGGCGACGTTCAGCTTGATGTAAATGGCCAGCAGGCTCTGCGCGGCATCCCAGCGGGAAAACTCATTGCGCGCATGCTGCATCAGGAAGGTCAGTTGCTGATCGCTGTACGGATAATCCAGCTTGACCGGTGCCGAGAACTCACGCAGCAGCGAAGGAACCGGCTTATGCGCGACGCCATCAAACACAAAAGTCTGTTCGGCGGCGGTGACGTTCAACACGTTATTGACCGGGGAACCGTCTTTCTGCAAGGCAATGACGTTGCCTTCGCTGTCGTAAAGCTCAATATCTAATGGGATATGTAACGGCAGTTTTTCTGGTTGATCGGCCGTCGGCGCGGTTTTCTGGCTGACGTGCAAGCGGTATTGCTGATCCTCGGCGCTATAGTCATCACGCACCGTCAGCAACGGTGTACCAGACTGGCTGTACCAGCGGCGGAACAGCGACAGATCGACGTTGGAAGCGTCTTCCATTGCCTGCACAAAATCGTCACAGGTGGCCGCACTGCCGTCGTGACGTTCGAAATAGAGCTGCATCCCCGCCTGGAACTGTTGTTCCCCCAGCAGCGTGTGCAGCATGCGGATCACTTCGGATCCTTTCTCATACACCGTCAAGGTGTAGAAGTTGTTCATCTCGATCACTTTATCCGGCCGGATCGCATGCGCCATCGGGCTGGCGTCTTCGGCGAACTGCGCCCCACGCATTACCCGCACGTTATCGATGCGGTTGACTGAACGGGAGCCCAGGTCGGAGCTGAATTCCTGATCGCGGAACACCGTCAGGCCTTCTTTCAGGCTCAGCTGGAACCAGTCGCGGCAGGTCACGCGGTTGCCGGTCCAGTTATGGAAATATTCGTGGCCGATCACCGCTTCAATATTCAGGTAATCCTTGTCGGTGGCGGTTTCGGCCTTGGCCAACACATACTTCGAGTTAAAGATATTTAACCCTTTGTTCTCCATCGCCCCCATGTTGAAGAAATCCACGGCGACGATCATGTAGATATCCAGATCGTATTCCAGGCCAAAGCGGGTTTCGTCCCACTTCATCGAGTTTTTCAGCGACGTCATGGCCCAGTCGGCACGATCCAGGTTGCCACGATCGACAAACAACTCCAAGGCCACCTTACGACCAGAACGGGTGGTGAAGCTATCGCGCAACACGTCGAAATCCCCTGCCACCAACGCAAACAGATAGCTAGGCTTAGGGAACGGATCCTGCCATTGTACCCAGTGACGGCCATCTGCCAGGTCACCCTCAGCCACCCGGTTGCCGTTCGACAGCAGGAACGGATAACGCGCTTTATCGGCGACGATGCGGGTTGTGAAACGGGCCAGCACGTCTGGGCGATCCAGATAGAAGGTGATATGGCGGAAGCCTTCGGCCTCGCATTGGGTGCACAGCGCTTCGCCAGACAGGTATAGCCCTTCCAACGCGCTATTTTTGGCCGGATGGATGTCGTTGACGATCGTCAGGGTAAACTGAGCCGGTAGCTGTTCAATCACCAGTTGGTTTTCCTGCTGGCGATAGGCACTCCACGGCTGCCCATCCACTTGAATACTCACCAGAGTCAGGTCTTCGCCATTTAACGTTAACGGGGCACCGGCGGCACCCTGCCGTTTGATCTGGCTGACGGCGGTAACGCGCGTGGTGTCTGCATCCAGTTCAAAATCCAGGTCGATATCGGTGATGGTATAATCTGGGGCGCGATAATCGTGGCGATACTTCGCCTGTGGCTGTTGTGTCATAAAAACCCTTTGACGTCTCAGTGAGTTACAGATCCCGGGTTCGGAGCGTACCGCCGTCCAGGACGACGCGGTACCTCAATGGCCCGATTGTGAATAAACTGTATCACAGCTATAAAAAAAACCCAGAAATGGCAGCAAATCGCACCAAGAAATCCCACGACTCACGCAGACATTCGCTGTTGTTTGCTATGATCCAGCTACCCTGGCGCTTCACTTAACGTCAAACTCAGCATTTTATGCTTAAACAGGCGCAGTTCCATCCCCGTTGGCAACCGAATTGCGGAGGAAAACCAGTGGTAGCAATGATATAATCATTCAAGAGCCAGTAGGAGAAACAGATTGGCATGAAAGTAAAATATCTGATCTATTTCTTCACCTTTGCCATCATGCTGTCCTTTGCGGTTTTTATTGCCAATGGGCTGATAAAGGCCAGGAACAGCTATGAGCAAAGCTTGGAAAACCTGTATAAAATCAGCAGGACCAAAGAAGTGGCCGAGGCCTTTCAGGCTACGTTGCTGGCACATCGGTTAAAAAGATTAGGTCTGGCGGATAAATCCGTCACCCAAGCCGAATGGCAGCAAGCCGATAAACAGGCGCGTGATAAAATTGCGATTGTTAAAGCCAATGTCGACGCCGATCTCGCTCTGCGCTTGGGCATTCGGCAAAAGATTGCCATACTTTCTATGCTCGATTGGATGGAAAGACTGCTGGATAACGATTCACGTCAGGTCATGCAAGTCAACACTGCCAACAGCAATCTGTTCAATATCAACAGCGCCTATTATATCGTCCAGACCACCAAAGCCTTCTACCGCTATACCTACGACACCCGGCTGATCAATGCGGACTCATTTCTGTTTTTGGAGGCTGTTCGCCTTAATAACCGGCTGAATATGTCGCTGACCGAGCTGATCGATCAGATTATCGACGTCAATCTCAGCAGCCTGGAACGCAAGAATGCTTATCTGAAGGCCATCCAATTGACCGGAGTATTCACCCCGCTCGGTACCCGTTTGGCGTTCTTAAAGCTGGCCTATAACGATCCGAAGATTGCCGAACTGGTGGATGAGATACTCCGTAACATCTCCAACAATCGGATCAGCAACATTTCAGACGGACTATATCAAGCCATTACCCACAATACCGTCTATGACATCAACCTGATCGCCAGCTATATCGAGGAGATGGACAAACTTTCACAAAGACTCTATGAGCGTAGCTTTGAGCTGGAGATGGCCGCTTCCGAAGCCAAAAAGTATGATAGCCAGACGGCCATCTACGGCATGATTTCTCTGAGTGGGCTGATTGCCCTGTTCATCCTGCTGCCTTCCATGATCTTCTGTTCCAACATCACCCGCTGGCTGACCAAAACGCATAAAAATATTCTGCGCCTGTCACAAGGCGATATGAATATTGATGACAACGACGCATTTTACAGTAAAGAGTTAATCGCCATCAGTGATGCCATCACCCAGCTCAAACAATACAATCAGGTCAAGATCGCGCTGGAAAACGAGAAGCAGCAGCTAATCAAAGAGCTGGAGGTCTCGTCATTCTTCGATCCCTTAACCAACATTTATAACCGCCGCAAATTTTTCCTCGAGTGTGAGATGCTTGCCCAGAGCAGCTACCCGCTGGCGTTCTGTCTGATCGATATCGATAACTTCAAGCGTCTCAACGATACCTATGGCCACGATGTCGGCGACCGTGTGCTGGTAATGTTCGCCCAGTCGTTAAGTAGCACCTTCCGTTCCAGCGATATCTTTTGCCGCTATGGTGGTGAGGAGTTTGCCCTGCTGCTCGGCCACTGTTCCCTGGAAAATGCCCGCAGCATGATGGAAGCGCTGCGTGAACAAACCCAACAGATGTGCCTGGAGTTGCTCAACGGAAAACGGGTGCGCTTTACCATCAGCTGTGGCATCGCTGCCGTAGGCAACCTGGCAGAACTACATCCAGCCATTAAACAGGCCGATGAAGCGCTCTATTTTTGTAAGAAGAGCGGGCGCAATCGGGTCAGTATTTATACGCCAACCGGTTTTATCTGAATCTGTGTTTAAAATAATTAACCTCATAATTTTTATGAGTAAATCAACTAAGCCATTCAGTTTATTGGATTAAATGGTTTTTTCTGGCTGAGGTTATGCCGCCGGTAAAATAAAGGCACGTTTTATCCTCGACCCGTTCCGGCCATTTGTGGTGTGATGAGGCTTCAATAACAGGATAATCCGGGTATACTCCCCCCACTTTTTTGATTATCCGGATTTGGACACGCGCCTGACGAGGATGCTGTAACGCGATATGACTCTATACGCTTCCCCGATTTTGACTTCACTGCTTGATACTGACGCCTACAAGCTTCATATGCAGCAAGCAGTGTGCCATCGCTACCCCGCAATTACCGTTGCGGCGGAGTTTCGTTGCCGTGGCGACGAACTGCTGGGCGAATATGCCGACGAGATCCGCGCGCAGGTTGCCATGATGAGCGAGTTGGCGCTAACCGAAGCCGAACACCGCTATCTCTCCAGCCTGCCTTTCTTCCATCAGGATTACCTGAGCTGGTTACGGGAGTTTCGCTACGATCCGCAACAGGTCAGCATTAGCAATCACGACGGCAAATTGCATATCCGTATCGCTGGCCCCTGGCGCGAAGTGATTATGTGGGAAGTGCCGTTGTTGGCCGTGATCAGCGAAGTAGTGCACCGCCACCGTTCGCCACAGGCCACGCCAGAGATGGCCATTAGCCAGTTGCGCCAGAACCTGGCGCAGTTTAAGCAACTGAGCGGGGATATTGATATCTCACGCTTCAAGCTGATGGACTTTGGCAGCCGTCGCCGCTTCTCCCGCGAGGTGCAACAGGCCATTGTCAGCACGTTGAAAAACGAATTCCCCTATCTGGTTGGCACCAGTAACTACGATTTGGCACATCGGCTGGATCTGATCCCGGTTGGCACGCAAGCCCATGAATGGTTCCAGGCTCATCAACAGATTAGCCCGGTGCTGGCCAACAGCCAACGTGCCGCCTTGCAGGCCTGGCTGGATGAATATCCCGATCAGCTCGGCATTGCGCTTACCGACTGTATCACCATGGATGCGTTCCTGCGTGATTTCGGCAAACAATTTGCCCAGCGTTATCAAGGGTTGCGCCACGACTCAGGCGATCCGATCGAATGGGGTGAAAAAGCCATTGCCCATTACCAGCAATTGGGCATCGATCCCATGAGCAAGACGTTGGTGTTTTCAGACAATCTGGATCTGGATAAGGCGTTGGCGCTGTATCGCCACTTTGATCGGCGTATCAACCTGGCGTTCGGCATCGGTACGCGTCTGACCTGCAATATCCCCGGCGTCAAGCCGTTGAATATCGTGATCAAGCTGGTCGAGTGTAAAGGCAAGCCGGTGGCCAAACTGTCCGATAGCCCAGGCAAAACCATCTGCCAGGACCCTGCGTTTGTCAAAGCGCTGCGCAAAGCCTTCGATCTGCCGCTGGTGAAGAAAGCCAGCTAAGGCGCCCCTTCACTCCAACCCTCTCCCACTGGGAGAGGGAGCTGTACGGAGCTGCATTAAGGAACAGGAGCCAATGGGTGATGCAAACGTGTGGGCATTTCTCGCCAGCGATCCCTCTCTTCCTTTATATCCCCCTATTTTTTTACCCCACAGCAATAAATGTTGTCCCATTCTGTTGATTTCTGCTTGTGCTCTGCAACGCGGCAAGTAACATAGCAATATCCCCAAATTCTTGGGTTGTTAGCCTATTTCTGAAAAACTTATAAGAGAGAAATCTATGAGCGTAGTGCCTGTAGTCGACGTACTGCAAGGTCGTGCTGCGGTTGACAGTGAAGTCACCGTGCGCGGTTGGGTACGTACCCGGAGAGATTCTAAAGCTGGTATCTCCTTCCTCGCCGTTTATGACGGCTCCTGCTTTAATCCGTTACAGGCCGTCGTTAATGATTCTCTGCCGAATTATCAGGACGAAGTGTTACGCCTGACCACCGGCTGTTCCATTGAAGTGACCGGTACCGTGGTACCTTCGCCGGGTGAAGGCCAGAGCTTCGAACTGCAGGCCACGGCCATCAAGGTGGTGGGTTGGGTTGACGATCCTGACACCTATCCAATGGCGGCCAAACGCCACAGCATCGAATACCTGCGCGAAGTTGCCCACCTGCGCCCACGCACCAACCTGATTGGCGCGGTTGCCCGCGTTCGCCACACCTTGGCACAGGCAATCCACCGCTACTTCCACGAGAACGGTTATTTCTGGGTTTCTACCCCGTTGATCACCGCCTCTGATACCGAAGGTGCCGGTGAAATGTTCCGCGTCTCCACGCTGGATATGGAAAACCTGCCACGTACCGATAAAGGTGCCGTCGATTTCAGCCAGGATTTCTTCGGTAAGGAAGCCTTCCTGACCGTATCCGGCCAGTTGAACGGCGAAACCTACGCCTGTGCACTGTCAAAAATTTATACCTTTGGCCCCACCTTCCGTGCCGAAAACTCGAACACCAGCCGTCACCTGGCGGAATTCTGGATGATCGAACCGGAAGTCGCCTTTGCTTCCCTGGACGACGTTGCCGGGCTGGCCGAAAGCATGCTGAAGTATGTCTTCCAGGCGGTGCTGGATGAACGTGCCGACGATCTGCAATTCTTTGCTGAGCGGGTAGATAAAGATGCCATCGACCGTCTGAAGCGCTTTGTGTCTTCCGATTTCGCCCAGGTGGACTACACCGAGGCGGTCGAGATCCTGATTGCTTCCGGCCAGACCTTCGAGAACCCGGTTTCCTGGGGTATCGATCTGTCATCTGAACACGAGCGCTATCTGGCCGAGCAACACTTCAAGGCTCCGGTAGTTGTGAAAAACTACCCGAAAGATATCAAAGCCTTCTATATGCGTATGAACGAAGATGGCAAAACCGTCGCGGCGATGGACGTGCTAGCGCCGGGCATTGGTGAAATCATCGGTGGTTCACAGCGTGAAGAGCGTCTGGATGTGCTGGATCAGCGTCTGGCAGAGATGGGCCTCAATAAAGAAGATTATTGGTGGTATCGTGACCTGCGCCGCTATGGCACCGTGCCACATTCTGGTTTTGGCTTAGGTTTTGAGCGTTTAATCGCCTATGTGACCGGGGTGCAGAACGTCCGTGACGTGATCCCGTTCCCAAGAACGCCACGTAACGCCAGCTTCTAAGTCATAAAACCCAGCATAATTTAAACATTTTTTTTACATAATAAAGGCCAGCTTAGCTGGCCTTTCGCATTTTTGATTATTGACTTGCATCACAAAGTTCCCCAAAATACACAAATTGTTACACATCGTTGCTTTCTGAAACCAGATTGCGACATTGGTAGCATTTTCGTTCTAGATAAACCTGCCCGTGAATGGAACACTGCGTGCAGACACAGGACGACACCAATCTATCAACAATAGTTCCAAAAGAATTATTGGCGGCAGTGGCAAGGTGTCCGAATAAAACCAATGAGGGTAATAATGATGATGAAGCGCAACATTCTTGCAGTAGTGATCCCAGCTCTGTTAGCAGCTGGTGCAGCCAACGCAGCTGAGATCTACAACAAAGACGGCAACAAACTGGATCTGTACGGTAAAGTTGACGGTCTGCACTACTTCTCTAAAGACAAAGGCAACGATGGCGACCAGTCATACGTGCGTTTTGGCTTCAAAGGTGAAACCCAGATTACTGACCAACTGACCGGTTACGGCCAGTGGGAATACAACGTGCAAGCTAACCACGCTGAGTCACAAGGTACCGAAGGTACTAAAACTCGTCTGGGCTTCGCGGGTCTGAAATTTGCTGACTACGGTTCATTCGATTACGGCCGTAACTACGGCGTAGTGTATGACGTTGAAGGCTGGACAGATATGCTGCCAGAGTTCGGTGGCGATACTTACACCTACACCGACAACTTCATGACCGGCCGTACTAACGGCGTTGCTACTTACCGTAACAACAACTTCTTCGGTATGGTTGATGGCCTGAACTTCGCTCTGCAGTACCAAGGCAAGAACGAAAACGACAAGCGTGACCTGAAGAAACAAAACGGTGACGGTTGGGGTGTGTCCTCTACTTACGCAATCCTGGATTCAGGCGTTAGCGTAGGTGCTGCCTACTCTGGTTCTGACCGTACTGACGCTCAAACCAATCTGTCTACTGCTGGTGGTAAAGACGCTGAAGCATGGACCGTTGGTGCTAAATACGACGCCAACAACGTCTACCTGGCGACCATGTACGCAGAAACACGCAACATGACTCCATATGGCGAATCAGATTTCACCATCGCTAACAAAACTCAGAACTTTGAAGTGGTAGCTCAATACCAGTTCGATTTCGGCTTGCGTCCATCCATCGCTTACCTGCAGTCTAAAGGTAAAAACCTGGCTGGCCGTAACGCAAACGGTAGCAATTTCGGCGGCGGCGACGCTGACCTGGTTAAATACGTTGACGTAGGTGCGACTTACTACTTCAACAAAAACATGTCTACCTACGTTGATTACAAAATCAACCTGCTGGACGAAAACGACTTTACTCGTGCTAACAACATCGCTACTGACAACATCGTAGCTACCGGTCTGGTTTACCAGTTCTAAGTTGTTGCACTTGATGACGGCTCGCCGTCAACTAAGTTAAAAAACAGGGCTTCGGCCCTGTTTTTGTTTTTAGCGCTTTACGCCATTTTTTATTCTGCCAATCTGCCCTTCCCCGTCATTTTTTATGCTGAATCTGCCGCCGTCACAAGATCGAGGTGTTTTTCTCGCAAACGGTTGGCAAAGACGATAACTGGCGCTACCCTGATGTTTCTGTCTGCTTAACTCTAGGCCATGGAAGCATCTGACATGTTTGAAAAAATCACCGCTGCACCTGCCGATCCGATTCTGGGTCTGACCGACATTTTCCGCGCCGACCAGCGTGAGAATAAAATCAACCTGGGTATTGGCGTCTATAAAGACGAAACTGGCAAAACGCCGGTGCTGACCAGCGTCAAGAAAGCTGAGCAGTATCTGCTGGAAAATGAGACCACCAAAAACTACCTGGGTATTGAAGGTATTCCTGAATTTGCCAGCTGCACGCAAGAGCTATTGTTCGGCAAGCAGAGCCCAATCATTGCCGACAAGCGTGCCCGTACCGCGCAAACCCCTGGTGGTACCGGTGCCCTGCGTGTCGCGGCCGACTTTATCGCCAACCAGACCAGCGCCAAGCGTATCTGGGTCAGCAATCCAAGCTGGCCAAACCATAAAAACGTCTTTGGTGCCGTTGGCCTGGAAGTGTTGGAATACAACTATTACGACGCCGCCAACCATGCGCTGGACTTCGACGGTCTGCTCACCAGCCTGAACCAGGCTCAGGCCGGCGACGTAGTGCTGTTCCACGGTTGCTGCCATAACCCGACCGGCATCGATCCAACCGAAGCACAATGGGCTCAGTTGGCTGAACTGTCCGTAGCCAAGGGTTGGTTGCCGCTGTTTGACTTCGCTTACCAGGGCTTCGCCAAAGGCCTGGAAGAAGATGCACAAGGTCTGCGTATCTTTGCTGCCAAACATCAGGAACTGATCGTTGCCAGCTCCTACTCGAAGAACTTTGGCCTGTATAACGAGCGTGTCGGTGCCTGCACCGTGGTAGCTGCCGATGCAGAAACCGCCGAGCGCGCCTTCAGCCAGGTAAAAGCCGCGATCCGTGCCAACTACTCGAACCCACCGTCACACGGTGCGGCCGTAGTTGCCACCATCTTGGGTAACCCGGCGCTGCGCGCTATTTGGGAACAAGAGCTGACTGACATGCGCCAGCGCATTCACCGTATGCGCCAACTGTTCGTTAATACCCTGCAGGAAAAAGGGGCGGAGCAGGATTTCAGCTTCATCATCAACCAGAACGGCATGTTCTCCTTCAGCGGCCTGACCAAAGAGCAAGTTCTGCGTCTGCGTGATGAATTTGGCGTGTATGCCGTTAACTCCGGCCGCGTTAACGTGGCAGGGATGACGCCGGACAATATGGCGCCACTGTGCGAAGCCATCGTTGCCGTGTTGTAAGCAGATTTTGCATTGAAAAAGGGGCGCATTGGCGCCCCTTTGTTATTTATCGGGTAGTACCCTTACCAGATAGCCGGTTCTTCGCGCAGGAACGGGTTGGTTTGACGTTCATGGCCAAAGGTAGACATCGGGCCATGTCCTGGAATAAACGCCATATCATCGCCCTGAGGCAGTAATTTGTTACGGATTGAAGCGATTAGCGCCTGATGGTCACCGCGCGGGAAATCGCTGCGGCCAACGCCACCGTTGAACAACACGTCACCCACTAATGCCAAACGCGCCTGTTCGTTGATAAAAACGATATGACCAGGCGTATGACCAGGGCAATGCAGTACGTTCAGCGACATTTCGCCCACCTGCACTTTATCCCCCTCTTCCAGCCATTTAGTCGGCGTTAGAGCGGCGCATTCATCCAGGCCAAACATACGGCTCTGCGCTGGCAAACCTTCAAGCCAGAAGGCATCTTCCTTATCCGGCCCATAGATTGGCACCTGATAATGCTCGGCCATTTCTGCCGCTGCGCCTACGTGATCGAGATGGCCGTGCGTCAGTAAGATCTGGCTGACCTGCACGCCCTTTTCGGCAATGGCGGCCTTCAGTTTTTCCGGATCGCCACCAGGATCGACCAGCGCCGCCTGTTTGGTGACATCGCACCAGATGAGCGTACAGTTCTGACTGAACGCCGTAACGGGGATAATATGGTATTTCATAAAGCTCCAACGACAACGGCACCACGCCCAAGGGGCGGGTGCCATTCAGCGATCATGATGCACAATGATTACCAGGTCCGCACCGGGCCGGTATCGATGTGCACAAAGTTACTACGTGGATAATAGCCTACCCCGCCAGCACGCATTTTTAACGCGGCCTTACGGATATTACTCAGTTGGATCCCTTCAATATGGAAATCCATCGCCTGGCCTTTAGTGTGGTAGCTTTGCTTGGCCACGCCACGGCTGTGCGTACGCATTTCGGTGTTGGTCGCCATTGAACGGTAGCCGGAAATCAGCTGTACCGGTTTGCTGGTGCCCAGCATCACCTGTAGGCGATAGAGATGATCAAATAGAGCCGGATCAATGCTCTTGACCTTATTGGCCCGATAGTCACGGAAGATATGGTTCAGGCGCGCCAATTCTTCTTTATTGTAACCTTTACCGTTGAAGAACTCGGCCTTGATGGATTCGCCGGTATTGAGGTTGTTCAACAACAAAATACGTGGGCGAGAGGTAGAAAGACTGGCAAACGCCTGCCCAGGAAGCAGTGCGATACCCACGGCGGCGCTACCTAACGCCAACCATTTACGGCGATGATGATCAATTTTGTCCATGACTCTTTTAAACCCGGCAAGAATGTCAAAATATATGCACAAAACTGCGCACTGCCCGAACCATAACCGCCAGCGTATGCGGAGTCAACCCGCGATACGCTGTGGTTTACCTGTGCTCACAAAAAACAGAGCCTGCTACTGGCCAGACATTCAGACCGTTATTTATCTAGAATTACTGCATTTATTGCATCAATTTTTCGGCCTGAGCCAAAATTTGTGCACCCGATCTCACTGTCGCATCATAATTGTAAATATCTGTGCGGAACTGTGGCTTACCATCATCAGAGACCCAGGCCGTCAGGTAATACAGCTGCACTGGGATATTCTGGCGAATGTTCACATACGTCGTATTACCGCCTTTCAACGTGGAGGAAACGCGCGCGTTGTTCCAACCGGCATCCTGCAGCAACATATTGGCCAAATCGGAAGCCTTGTTAACGCGCACACAGCCAGAGCTTAACGCCCGGATATCCTTCTGGAACAGGCCGTGGTTCGGGGTGTCATGCAGATAGATGGCATCCGAGCTCGGCATATTGAATTTGAAACGCCCTAACGAGTTGCTGGTCCCCGGCGCCTGCTGGATGCGGTAAGGGAAGTTGCGTGGTGAAACCACACTCCAGTCAATCATTGCCGGATCGATCACTTGCGCATCGTTGCTCCAACCAGAGAATACACGGTAGCCGTGTTTCTGGAAGTAGCTGGCATCATGCATGGCCTTGGGCACGATATCTTCACGGATCAGTTTGGTGGGCACGTTCCACGGCGGGTTGACCACCACGTTATTCAGCGCGCTGCTCATCAATGGCGTTTTGCGGCTCGGACGGCCAACAATCACCCGCGAAGATAACACTTCATTACCATTCAGATAGTAGGTGAGCGAGTAGTTCGGGATGTTGACCATAATGCCGGTATCAACGTGCCCTGGCAGAATGCGCAGGCGCTGGATATTCAACGCCAGCAGTGAAGCACGAGTTTGTGGCGAAACGTTCAGCCATTCACGCGTCCGGGCACCGATGACACCATCAGGCGTAAGCCCTTGCCAGGTTTGGAAACGTTTGACCCCTTCCACCAAATCTTCTGTGTAACGATTATCCGTTACCGAAACCGGACTGGCAGGTTGTACCTGCGCGGTCGCTTCTGGAGAGGGAGCAAGATCTTTGATCGATGCCGCGCCCGGGCTAACAACAGCCACTGCGGTAGCACGATCCTTCTCTTCATCCACCGACAGATCGTCATCCGCCGCCGGGGTCGTCGCGCTGGCGTTGGTAACTTGAGACTCAGGCGAAGCAGATGCTACCGCAGGAGTGGCGATTAGCATTCCGGTACGCGCCAGAATCTCGCGCAGTGCGGGAATATCGTCGCTGAGCTGACCTGGACGCAGGCTTGCGCCATTGGTCATTTGTGGCCACGGGCGCCCAGCAGCCAGCATTTCGCGCAGCGCCAAATGCATTTTGGCGTACTGAGGATGCTGCGGGGCCAACGAATTAATATACGCCAGCGTTTTGCCCTGATGTATCGAGAGCTGCCACTGGTTGATCACCGTATTCGCTGGCACCTTCAGCTTGTAAGGAACATTGCTGTACAGCCAGTTGTTGCCGTTGGCCCCGATTGAGGAGACAAACTGCAAATAACCCAGCATCGCATCTGACAGCACAATATCACGTGCCATATCGGTGATGAGCGGATCGGTCAGCAGTTTTACCCATTGAGTAAACTGCGGCTGTACGCCAGAAATGGCCAACTCAGCCAGTTGCTGTTGAAATTGCTGTACCGCCTCCCGATCTTGCCACATGGGCTGCATCTGGTTAGCGGCGTACAGTGGTGCCAAAGTGGAGAGATAATACGGCACAACGCTTTTCGGCAATGCCGCCAGCAGTTCGGCACGACTTTGTGCCACGGACATTCCCGATGACGATGATGCCACCGGTAACGCCGGTACAGTTGCCCATGCGGAAAACGACACGGCAAAACCACACGCTATTGCGCAACTCAATGCCAGACGTCGTACTGAGTTTCCATTTTTAAGCAACATCCCTTGCCCCCTGTAGGCTCACAAAAATACCGCACGGACTATTATTAGTTTCAGTATACAAACAGAACGACGCTTTTGCTCTCAGCGCCGTAAATAACCGTTTCATCCCAGCTTAACACTGGCAAAAAACACGCCTATCATCCTCGCCATGCAAAAAAATAGCCACCTTCAGGCGGCTATTTTCAGATTTATAGGGCATTTATTTTAGCTTTGTGGCGATTCTTCTGCCACCGAGTTTAAAGCCGGTTGTTCGCTGGCGAACCCACGCAGGCCAACCACGTGCACATGCTCATGGTTCTGGAACACTTTACGCACCAGTTTATAGGTGGTCCCTTTTTCCGGGCTGATGTTTTCTGGCGCGGCGATAATCAACTGCATCTCCAGACGATCGCACAGCTCAAACAGCGTGGCGATGGATTTGGCATCCAGACGCGCGGCTTCATCAAGGAACAGCAGGCGGCAAGGTGAAATATCTTTACCCCGCAGGCGGCGTGATTCCTCTTCCCAGCTCTGTACCACCATGACCAGAATTGACATGCCGGTACCGATCGCTTCCCCGGTAGACAGCGCGCCACTTTCTGCACGCAGCCAGCCGTCGGAGCCACGGAAGACTTCCACTTCCAGCTCCAGATAGTTACGGTAATCCAGCAGCTCTTCACCGATGGTTTGTGGCGTGCGCTGGCCCATATCGATCTGCGGGTTCAAGCGCTGATACAGCTTGGCCAACGCTTCCGAGAAGGTCAGACGGTTGCTGTTAAACAGATCCTGATGCTGTTCCTGCTGCTCAGAGAGCACATCCAGCAAGGTGGCATGCGCTTCCCGTACGTTGACGTTCAACCGCACGCTCTTCACCTGACCGAAGGAAACTGCTTGCAGCCCCTGGTTAAGCATCCGGATACGGTTCTGCTCGCGCTGAATAGTCTTGCGGATAATGTTCGCCACGCTCTTCGAACTGATCGCCAGTTTCTGTTCGCGCGCGGTCAGCTCTTCGGTCAGACGGCCCAGTTCGATCTCCATCTGTTCGATAGCTTCGACCGGATCGTCAGTGCGGATAATATCCTGACGGATACGCTCGCGCAGATGCTGATAGACCGCGATAAAGAACTGGATCTTGCGCTCTGGCCGTTTCGGATCTTCCGACAGGCGCAACACATCACGCAGATGTTCGTTATCCGCCACCGCCAGACGCAGCGCACCCAATGCCTTATCCGACATCGAACGCAGTTCGTCACCGTCCATATAGGCCAGTTCACGGCGGTGCAGACGGCGTTCAACCCCGTTGTCTTTCACCAGACGCATCACTGCACACCAGCCCGCCTTGGCGGTCACCACTTGCTCACGCAGTTGGTAATAATCACGCTCCAGCTTGCGCAGTCTCTTTTGCAGGCTGTCCATTTCTGCTTCGCAGAAGGTCAGTTGTTTCTCCAACTGGTTGCGGCGGTTACGGTTATTACTCAGCGAGGCATGTAATTCGTCCCGACGCTGCCGCGCGCGGGCTTCGGCATTGGCATCGGCCTGCACACCAATGTCCACCAGTTCCTGGCTCAGCTCTTTAAGCATGTCGCGTTTGGCGTCATAAGAGCTTTTCAGCGAGGCCAGCACCTGGCTGTATTGCGTAAACTGGGTCTGATACTGACGCAGTTGCTCACGGGCGCGGGTACGTTCCGCTTCCGCATGTTCCAAGCGTTGACGCAGTTTATCGTTGAGATCGTTATCGGCATTCTGCATGCCGGCAGAATCGGTATAGCTGAAGTGTGCGCGTCGCTGTACCACTTCCGTCAGGGCAAAGGCTTGCTGTTTAGCCTGGCGTTGGGTGGCCTGGGCCTGTACATAGTCCTGCTGTAGCTGCTCATGTTGCTCCGGATCGCTTTGCAGCACCGATAACATAGGCTCCAGCTTGGCCAAGGAAACGCCGTGCTGTTGGATATAACGCGCAGCATCCTGCGCCTCTTCCATTTCCTCGCGGATCTCTTCGACACGATCCTGCAAGGTTTCATCATTCAGCAGTGAGACCAGCGGCATCAGGCGGTTGAGTGCGGAAATGCCCTCTTTGGCCTGATCGTATTGCTGACGCTGCTGTTGGTTCTGCGCTTCGTGGTTATTCAGCGCACGCTCAATTTCACCACGGCGGCTGTTCAGAGCACGGATATCCGCTTCAGGATCTGCGTCAAAAGCCACGGCGAGGTGCGAACCGATAAAGCGACTGAACGCCTGATGAGAACGCTGGGTTTTCTGCACGTCAAATGACAAGGTGGCGTAGCGTTCGGCCAAGGAGTCACGCTCTGCGTACAGCACTTCCAGGCGATTTTCCCGAGCAGCACGGCCAAACAACGGTACTTCCGGGTAGCGGGAGTAACGCCACTGGCGATCGGCGATTTTCACCACCACCGCTTTTTCTTGCTCTTCGACGGCGAACACGCTGTCGTCAAACGACTGCGGATCCCCTTCGATCAGGTAGAGATCTTCCGGGCAATCTTCCAGCCCTTCCAGCATCTCACGCACCAGCGACAGATCCGGCACCACAATAGCGTGGCGCGATGGACCGTACAGCGCGGAGAAGTACGGGGCATCGTCAATGGTAACATCGTCATAGATTTCTGACAGCAGCACGCCGCCAAAGCGCTCCGCCAGCGTTACCAGACGTTGATCTTCTGCCCCGCTCGGCTGGCTGAGGCGTTCAACCTGCGCTTCGATTTCGCGCTTGCGGCTGGCCACTTCATCACGTTCAACAGTGGTTTCGCGTTCGCGCTCCAGCAGTTGCTGCATGTATTCGGTAACCTGCTGACCATCTTCGAAGGCTTCACCGCTCTGCTCACTGAGCTGGGTCAGTGAATCCTGCGCAGCCAGCCAAATCGGTGCTCTGGCGGTCAGCTCTTTGATGCGCTGCTGGATCTGCTCCAACTCCTGGCGCATTTCCATCCGGCGCTCACCGGCCTCGCTGACGCTTTGCGACAACGATTCCAAACGCTCTTCCAGCTCTTGCTGCAAGGCGTCAAGTTCATCCGGTTGATAAGTCTGCCCGTGACGTTTACAGAACTCCTGCAACAGACGTTCGGCATCCTGCTGCGAGCGCAAGCGTTGCTCCAGCTCGCTCAAACGCATCCGCAACGGCTGCACACGCTCGGCCTGATGCTGCTGCGAAGGCCAGTCACGCAATAGCTCACGCGCAGTTTGCCAGGCTTCACTGCGGCTGACTTCACCCGCAATTTTACCCACCAGCTGATAAGCCTGCTCGAACTGGCTGTGAGCCGCATCCGCCACGCTTAACTTTTGTTCCAACAGCAACAGGGACTCTGTCGCTTCCTGCTCACGTGCCTGGAAGGTATCCAGCCACTCTTCGGCATTTTCGGCGGTCAGTTCCGGCACCTGACACAGCGCACGGGCGCGCTCAAGAGCCTGGAGTGCCTGCTGATATTGAATGGCGCGGGTTTGTTGCACGTCCAACGCCTGCTGGTAATCGGCGAGCTGGCTTTTCAGCTCATCCACCTCCAGCTCTGCGGCTTCGGCACGCGCTTCGTTTTCCGCCTGCTGCTCGCTCGCTTCGGCGACAACCTCATTCTGTTCTTCCAGACGGTAGGTCAGCTCTTCCAGATCGCCTTCATAACGTTCGATCTTTTCCTGCTGGCGCATCGCGGTCTGCACCAGATTGAGGTGATCGCTGGCGGCCTGATAATCTGTTTCCAGATCGGATTCAGCACCGCTTTGCTCAGCCAGCTCACGCGCCATTTCAACGTGGCGGAACTGCTCGGCGGCCAGCTGTTGGCGGCTGCTCAGCAACTCGTTGCGTAATACCAGCGCTCCATCCAGATGGATACGCCGTTCATTGGCGTGGCGCATGTAGTCTGCGGCAACGTACGAGGTCGCTTCAGAGATCAAATGCTTGAACAGATCGCGGTCCGACTGGGTGACGCGGATCGCTTCCAACGTCATGCGGTTCTCGCGCAGTGCGGCTTCCATATCCTGGAACGCTTTACGCACGCCGCCGTTTTCCGGCAGCAGGTAATCACGCAGAGAACGGGTGATGGCGCTGGAAATCCCGCCGTACAGCGAGGCTTCGATCAGGCGATAGAACTTGCTACGGTCGGAGGAAGTGCGCAGACGTTTGGGCAGCACCCCCAGATCAAACATCAGGGCGTGGTAATCGGTGATGGAGTTGAACTGCTTGAACTGCACCCCTTCCATCTCTTCAACACGCTCTTTCAGTTCCTGCAGCGAGAGGACTCGAGCCTGACGCTCACCCACGGTCTCGGTCAGCAGTTCGGTCGGTTGCACCGCCGTTGGCAGCCCCTGAATGGTGAAAGGTTTGATATCGACCTTACGATCGCGCCCCGCAACCTGTTGCAGACGAACCCCTACCACCACACGCTGGTGGCGTGAGTTGACTACGTCCAGCGTTGAGTAGCAGACACCGGCACGCAATTTACCGTGCAGGCCTTTATCGCGTGAACCGCTGGTGGCACCGGCTTCGGTGGTGTTACGAAAGTGCAGCAGCGTCAGATCCGGGATCAGCGCCGTGACGAAGGCAGCCATGGTAGTTGACTTACCGGCCCCGTTACCGCCTGAAAGCGTGGTGACCAGCTCATCGAGATCAAAGGTTCTGGCAAAGAAACCGTTCCAGTTAACCAGCGTCAGTGAGCGAAATTTACCGCGTTCAATCATTCCTGTTCATCCTCTGCACTGTCCGGGGTGGCTTCTGCCTGCGCATCTTCCGCATCAACGTCATCGTTCAGTGACAGGCTGTTTTCAACCGGCATCGCCTCACCGTCGCGGATCATCCGCAACTGGGCTTCGCGCGGGTCGTCACCGCTACGCACATCGGCACCGAAGCGGAACACCGCCTCGGTAATGCGGAATTTGCTGTTGTCATTGCCCATGAAATACACCATGCCCAGACGGCGCAGGCGATTGAGCGAGGAGCGCACTTTCTCGTGCAGCTTCTGACGATCGAGATCCGAACCGGTGGAGCGTTGGTTGACGAACTTCAGCAGTTTGCTCTCATCCGCCAGGCTCAGCAGCTCATCATACAGTTCCTGCTGGCTGAAAATGCCTTCATGCGCCAGGCGCTCTGGGCTCAGGTAGAGGTAGCACAGGATCTTACCGACCATCATGTCCAGCTCGGAAAGCACCGAGCGCGGAATGAGCGTGGTCGAGCGCGGGCGCAAATAGAAGAACCCTTCCGGCGCCCGGATCAGCTCGACGCTGTAACGGGTATAAAACTCTTCCAGCTCGTCTTGAAAATCCATGAGGAATGCGTGGTTGTCCAATTCATCGATACCGATGTGACGACCTGCGCGCAATTGGCTGTCCAACGCCGGAAACAGCGTGTTAGACAATGCCTTGGCCAGCTTGACTGGCATTACTTGTTCAATATTTGTCGATGACATGGGCCTGTACCTTGGCTCCGTAATCATTGATTGCCTGCCACTGCGCGGGCAACCCTGAAAAATCAGCTTCAGCCACACCAAGGCGCACTGCCTGGTCGACCACTATGCGGGCAACGTCAAAGTGACGCACACGCGGATATTGCGCCAGATAATCGCGCATCACTGCCCCTAAATCGAGCGGCATTTTTTGTTCCTGGTAAACCTTCAGTGCCTGTTCGATCATTGCTGCCAGCTGTTCGCGAATTTCGCTGAACTCTTCATATTCCAGATCTGGCGGCAGCTCCCCGGTGACCTCTTCACTGCGCAACGCCAGCTCTTCGTCTCGCATATCGAGCAGACGATCGGCGTTGGCATGGGTCAGCGTCCAAGGGTTTTCGAAGTAGTTTTGTACCGATTGGCGCAGGCGTTGGGCGAACACGCGGTTTTTATCCATATCGATGGCGGTACGGATAAACTTGTGCACGTGGCGGTCATAGCCGATCCACAGGTCAATCGCCTGTTGGCCCCAACTGATGATGCGATCCAGCTTGCTTTGCAAATCAAACACCAGCTTATCGACAAAGCCCAGCTCCATCTCACCCAACGTGGCGTCTTGAATGCGCAGCAGGTTGGCCTGGAGTTTATCACCTGCGGCCTCCAGCGTATCCTGAAGTTCACGCAAGGTACCGGAGGTTTCCGACAGCAGCATTTCACAGCTGGAGATCGCCGCACGCCAATCCTGGTTGAGCAGCGCCGCAATATCGGTTTTCACACTCTGCTGCTGTTCATCCATCAGGCGCTGGGTCAGATCGATACTGTCGAAGATCTCCGCTACCGAGTATTTCAGCGGAGCAAAGACGTTGCGGTGCCAATGGAAGTCATCACCGCCCTCTTCGGCAGCGTCTGCGGCACGCTTTAACTCTTCCGCCACAATCGACAACTGCATGGAAAGGCGCAGGGTCGAAAACTCACGCTGGCGGATATAGTAATCGGTAATACCAATGCCCAGCGGAGTCAGGCGATAGATGGCATTGCCGTCCGCCAACTCGCTGGTAAAACGGTTCAACAGGCGCTGGCGCACCATGTCGTTAATCGCATTGTTGGCGCGTATCGCCACCGTTTCATGCGTCTGTTCAAACCCTTTGCTGACATGGCGAAATGCATCAACCAGCTCACCTTCGCTCATCTCGCCGTCCAGCCGCTCACCATTTAACGTGGCAATAGCCAGCAAAAACGCAAGACGCTCAGTGGGGAGCGAAATAGAGAAATCATTTTTCCGTGCCCAGGCGACCAGTTCGGGTACTGTCTGGGAAAATTCACTCATAGTTCGTCCTTCAGGTTCGGTTTATGCGCCGAGACGTGAATATAGCGCCCCAAACTCACGTAAGGCTCTTGCCGACAATAAAGCTGTTCAAGCGCCAGTAACTCTTCAAATTTTTGGGTCTGTAGCTGCCTGCTTTGCAGATAATCATGGAAAACCCTCACGCCGGTTTTGCCTGAAATCTGCATACCCATCTGCTCCAACCAGCCGTAGACCAGCGGTGGGCTGTGCGGATACTGCGGCGACAGCGAGCGCTTGCGACGCCGCCTGACCTCAGGATCCACCAGTTGGAAATTGCCCAACACCACATTACGCATCAACAAACCGTTGGCATTAAAGAACATCAGTGACAGTGCGCCGCCGGGCACCAGGCAATCAAACAACGCCTGTAATGCCACCTGTGGTTCGGCGATCCACTCCAAAACCGCATGGAACAATATCAGATCGACCGGTTGTGCCAAATGCTGACCAATCTCTTGCGCCGAACTTTGTATGAATTGCATGTTCTGGCTCACACCTTTCTGCTCGGCCAGCAACGCAGCGCGTTGGATCATCTCACCAGAAAGATCGCACAACAAGACCTGATGTCCTAATTCTGCCAGTTGGCAGGCCATATGGCCTTCGCCTCCACCGGCATCCAGAATACGCAGCGGCCGCTGTGGCAACTGGGCCAGCAGCGTGGTCAGATCCTGCCAGACCACCGCCTGACGGATTTTCCCCTTAGTGGTGCCGTAAATATTACGCGCAAACTTCTCGGCAATATCGTCAAAATTGCGATCCTGCATGGACAACGGCTCCGCTGATTTTATCTTGGCCGACGGCAAAGCGCCTGCCCATTCAAACCTGCTATTTTGGCACAGACTGGCTTAGAATAAATCTTCTTGCAGCATGAATGCGGCCAGATGTCGTTTTTTCGCCCAAAAGGACCTGATTTTTGATGTTATTTAACTTAAAAAAATTTATTGGCGGCCTGATGATGCCTCTACCCGCCCTGCTGTTGTTAATGGGGCTGGCATTATTGCTGCTGTGGTTTACCCGTTGGCAGAAAAGCGGCAAAGTCATGTTAAGCCTGAGCTGGCTGCTGTTGCTGTTGCTCAGCCTGCAACCGGTCGCCGATCGCCTGTTGAAGCCGTTAGAATCCAGTTACCCGACCTATAGAGGCAACGGCCCGATTGACTACATCGTGGTGCTGGGCGGGGGTTATACCTATAACCCAGACTGGGCCCCTAGCTCTAACCTGCTCAATAACAGCCTGCCACGGGTGACCGAAGGCGTCAGGCTATACCTGTCGCACCCTGGTAGCAAGATGGTCTTTACCGGTGGAAAAGGCGCGAAAACGCAAAGCAGCGCGGCCACCGCAGCACAGGTGGCGGAAAGTCTGGGCGTACCTGCCAGCAACATCGTACTGGTGGATCGCCCACGGGATACTGAGCAGGAAGCAGTAGAAGTCGCTAAATTGGTGGGGAAACAGCCGTTTGCGCTGGTGACATCCGCTAATCACTTGCCTCGTGCCATGCGCTTCTTTGAGGCCCAGGGCCTACACCCAGTCCCGGCTCCGGCCAATCAACTGGCCATTACCTCACCGCTGAATATCTGGGATCGGGTGATGCCTTCCGCGATGTTCCTTGGGCACAGCGAACGGGCGGCATACGAAACGCTGGGCAGCCTGTGGCAGCAGCTAAAAGGGGATGGTGGGGCCAGCAGCGATTAGTTAGCCAGCCAGGGCCGTAGCTGTTGCGCGGCCTGATCGAACGCCGGGCGATCCAGCTTGCCGGTATGGATCATCCTGGCTACCGCTTCCCATGCCACATACAGCCAACGACGGGACAGGAAAGACTCCGCTACTGGCGCACGCTGTAGATAGTGGAACAGCAGTTGATCCGGCATCCCCGCCTCGCAAAGCCTGAACAGCTCATATTCCCGCGGCGCCCACAGCATCATGCCAGGGTTGAGCATCGCCAGCAGTTGGTCGGTTTTGGCATCTTTCAACATGCTGCGCAACCCCAGATTGCCGTGCACCAACACGCAAGGGTCGTCAAAATCGGCAAAGAAGTCGATCAGCATTTCGCGCGTGCGGTACAGCAGACGGCGATCTGCCATGCTTAACAGCGGCGAGTTCATATTACCCAGAGTTGACCAAAGCACCTCGATACGCTGCTGGTACCAACTGCACCAATCATTTTCCTGCGTGCTGTCTACCGTACCCACGCAGCCGTGGCTGTCGATTCGGTGCCAGGCCAGCATGCCGTCGACAATCTGGTCCATCAAGGCTTCCCAGCGGGCCAAAGTCCGGGTTGGCGCCTCGACCGATACGCCGCGCAGGCGTTCTATCAGCAAAATTTCTTTGTAGGGCGCTTGTCGGGTGTAGACCACGCCAAACACCGTTGGCAGACGAATGTCCCCTTCACGCGCCAACATAGATAGTTTGTAAGCTTCCTGCTGGGCAATGCCCTCACAGACAAAGCTTTTCGCCATCAACGGGATCGCATGATCCTGGCGATCGTACAGTGAATACAGATGGGCATAAGGCTGTTCGCTGACGCGTTCCAGACGACCGACGGACTCTCCCAGCACAATACTCAATTCGGCACGCAGCTGCTCCATGGGGCGATCCCCTCCAGATTAAGGATAAGCACCTGTCATCATTGAACGGTGAGCGGAGAAATTCTTCAATGCAGATCAATAAAAGGGGGAAATCAGGGAATTGAGATGGCCGGGGTCCCCGGCCAATAGACGACTCAACGCTTGATGCTGTCTCGCACTCGTTGCAGGTCTTCTGGAGTATCGACACCGACGCTCGGAATGGCCTGTGCCACCGCGACGTGGATCTTTTCGCCGTACCACAGCACACGCAGCTGCTCCAGCAATTCAATCTGTTCCAGCTGGCTTGGTTGCCAACTGACATAGCGGCGGACAAAACCAGCACGGTAGGCATAAATGCCGATATGTCGCAGCAGGCTATTGCCAATAGTCTCTTTTGACTGAGCAAAACGCTCGCGATCCCAAGGGATGGTGGCGCGTGAGAAATAGAGCGCATAGCCTTGCGCATCCATCACCACCTTGACCGCATTCGGGTTGAAGGCTTCTTCTGCGGTTTCGATCGGCACCGCCAGCGTGGCCATCCCTGCAGTGCTGGCAGCCAGGTTTTCTGCCACCTGACGCACGATAACCGGCGGGATCATCGGCTCATCGCCTTGCACATTGACAATGATTTCATCATCGGCAAAACCACATTTCTCGATCACTTCCGCCAGGCGTTCGGTGCCGGAATGGTGGTCCGGGCTGGTCATGCAAACTTCACCGCCAGCAGCCTCAACCGCTTTGGCCACCTCAGGGTGATCGGTGGCGACAATCACGCGGGAAGCCCCTGATTCACGGGCTCGTTCCATCACATGCACCACCATCGGCTTACCGTGGATATCCGCCAACGGTTTACCCGGCAAGCGGGTGGACGCGTAACGCGCCGGGATGATAGCGATAAAACTCATGCGTGTTTCTCGTCCAGTGGGATGGTGCGCGCTTCGTTTTCCAGCAATACCGGAATACCATCACGCAGTGGGTAGGCCAGGCCGTCCAGCTTGCAGACCAGTTCCTGATGTTCTTTGTTGAAATAGAGCTTACCGTTGCAAACCGGGCAGGCAATGATTTCGAGTAAACGGTGATCCATGCTTCCTCCAGGGGAAGATATGCTAACTAGGGAAAGTGCGTGAGGATAGCATAACGCCATAGGGCCGGTTAATCACCGCCTGATTTGCTGAGACGGTTGCCGAACGGGAAATTTTTCTGCGGGGGTTGAATCACTCCATTCGCAGGCGTAGAATTTTTTGTGATTTACATCACAAAAAAAATGAGAGCCTGCAAATGATCAAACGTATTCATAAAATCATCGCGCTGTTTGCCAACTACAGCAACTAACAAAGCTTAGGGCGAGGAGCGTTAGCTATTCTACTTCCCAGCCCTGCCCCCATTCTGCGGCCAGCAGCGCTGGCACATCTCCTAGCGTGACCTGCTGCGCCCCGTGCCATTTCGCCGTACGGGTGATTGCCTGACGAATATCCTGACAACGCTGCTTACCCAACTTGATCCCAAATTCAAGATGGAAACTGATTACTTCAAACACGCCCTGCTTGCGGTGCATTTTCGCATCTACCCTGCCAATCAGTTCGCCCCGCTGCAACAGCGGCAAGGTGAAATAGCCGTATTGGCGTTTTTCTTTTGGCGTGTAGCATTCCAGCCGATAGTCAAAGTTGAACAGTTCCAGCGCACGCCGCCGATCCCACACCACCGGATCAAAAGGAGACAGCAGGCAGGTTACCGTGGATTTCAATTTCCCTTGTTCTGCCAGCGTCAACTCGGCCGCCAGCGACTGATGGACATAAAATTCCCCTTCCAGCCCGTCGATAGCGATCTGGGAGATCTCTCCCTGCTGTAATAACGTCGCCAACAACGGTTTGGGGGCGATGCGTTTCAAGCGGTAATAATCTGCCAGCCATTCGGCTTTAAACACGCCGAGATAACGGCAACTGCGGGTGAGCATCTGTTGCTGCGCTGTCGCCTGAGATAAGGCATGCACATCATCATCCCACTGCGGCAATAAACGTTCGGTGAGATCGTAGACACGGTGAAAATTACGGCGTTCAGCCACCATCAACTTGCCAGAGGTAAACAGAATTTCCAGATGACGCTTTTCCGGCTTCCAATCCCACCAGCCGTTTGCGCCTTTCTTTTCGGCGCTAAAATCGGCCGAACGCACCGGCCCCTGCAACGCGATATGCTCTAGCAGTTCATCGATAGCCTGCTGGTGCTGTTGCACCCATTCCTGCGAGTATTTCCATCCCATCCCCTGCGGTTGCAGCATGCGGTGGCGTAACAGACCAAAGTCATCGATGGGAAGAAAGCAGGCTTCGTGCGCCCAGTACTCGAACAGTTTGCGGCTAGCCAAAGCCTGTTCCAGCCATTCTGGCCGATAATCGCCCAGGCGACTGAACAGCACCAGGTAAGGGCTGCGGGCCACCACGCTGATGGTGTCAATTTGCAGCAACCCCATACGATCGATGGCGGTAATCACATCATCGGGGCAAGCTTGGCGTTTGATTGGGGATAGCAGCCCTTGAGCGGCAAGATGAAGCGCGCGGGCAGAGGAAAGCGAAATAACGGGGATTGGCATCCTGATATCCAAGGGTCATTGAGCAATGGCCTGATGATAGAGGATCCTGGAGAAATTTTCTTCGCCAGTGCATGGGGTGGCGGCACCGGCACTGGCGAGGAAAGTTTGGGTCAGAACGCGATAACGTCTGCCGCTGACAGCCCGTGAGAGCTACGATAAATCGAGAACTCGACGTTCTGACCTTCGTTTAATGACTTGTTCTTGGTATTGGCGATAGCACGGCGGCTAACATAAATTTCGTCACTACCATCGACCGGTGAAATAACACCATAACCTTGAGCCTGATCAAACCATTTCACTTGGCCCATTTTTAGCATTGTATTCTTAAACATATTTTATATCCTTTCACTTGAGCATCCTTCACAACGTTATTTTTGTTATTGTGTGGACGCTACCAGCCCATCCTAAAGTTTCTCGTAACAAACCTCTCGTGAGCAAAAATTAAAAAACCCGCACTACGGCGGGCTGTTTGAACTTAATATCTTCCGCATAACTCAGCATAAACGCGTCATTATGGTTGTATTAAGCTCTCTATACGCTATTCTCTGTAAACTTACAGAGCAACAACGTTGGCGGCAGCCGGCCCGCGCGGGCTGTCCTGAATGGTATACTCAACACGCTGGCCTTCTGCCAGAGTCTTGAAACCTTCGGTCATGATTGCAGAGAAGTGTACGAATACATCTTTGCCGCCATCTTGTTGTTCAATGAAACCAAAACCTTTACTTTCGTTGAACCACTTAACCTGACCAGTCTTCTTAGACATTACTATTACCTTTTAAATATTTACAAAAACCTGCCCTATGGCAATTTGGCCGTTTTTCAGAATCATTACTTATGGGAGGTACTTAGAAGGTTCGTCTTTGAAGCGGAATCAGATGATAACGTCTTGGGAGAAACTACTTAATCTATACTCGTACATAAATAGCGCTGCATCACAGGCCGGTATGCATTTACTCATAAACTCATCATCAAGACAAGAGCTTTATCACACTTTTTAGCTACATCCGGCCAAGATACTCCTATCACACTGATTTTAATAGTTTAAATTCCTCATGTTTTTAGCTCATCGAAGGAGCATCTCGCTTATCACTCACCACTTGGGGTGATGCCTGCAAATGAGAGCCAACGCATAAAACACTAATATCGTTAGCCAATCGATAACAAATCACGAACCAACTGACTAGACTTGAGTCAAAAACACGGTGAGGTGTCATCCAGCCAGCACTATTGGCGGCCTAAACCGCATTTTTCAGATTTTATTGAGCTAAGGAGCTAGCAGTATGATCGACCAGCACTTCGTCTCGCCGAATGACATTCGCGCCAAATTTTCCCTGGCAATGTCGGCCATGTATCAACAAGAGGTGCCACTGTACGGTGACTTGATAGAACTGGTCGCTGAAACTAATCGGGAGGTGCTGAGTAAAGATTCAACCTTGGCACATGGGTTACAGATTACCGGTGAAATCGGTCGATTATCGATGGAGCGCCACGGCGCTATCCGCGTCGGCACGGCTGCTGAATTGCAGACTTTACGACGACTGTTTGCCGTCATGGGCATGTCTGCGGTGGGTTATTACGATCTGACCGCTGCTGGCGTCCCCGTCCACTCCACCGCCTTTCGTGCCGTACATGAAGCCGATCTGCAAGTCAGCCCGTTTCGTATCTTTACTTCGTTACTACGACTGGAACTGATTGAGAACGCGGCACTGCGCGAGCTGGCACAACGGCTGCTGGATCGCCGCTGCATTTTTACCGAGCGGGCTTTGGAGTTGATAGCGTTACATGAAATCCAGGGCGGACTGGATGCCGAGCAGGCGCAAGAATTCGTTGCCCAAGCGCTCGAAACCTTCCGTTGGCACCGTTTGGCCACCGTCAGCGCTAGTGAGTATCAACAGTTGCACAATCAACATCGCCTGATCGCCGATATCGTCGCCTTCAAAGGGCCACATATCAATCATCTGACGCCAAGAACGCTGGATATCGATCGGGTACAGGCGGCAATGCCAGAACGCGGGATCCCGCCCAAAGCAGTGATCGAAGGCCCACCTACGCGCCACTGCCCTATTCTGTTACGCCAGACCAGTTTCAAAGCGTTAGAGGAACAAGTCCTGTTTATCGAACCCGACGGTCATCAGGTTGTGGGCCATCATACCGCGCGTTTCGGTGAGATTGAGCAACGGGGAGTCGCCCTGACCGCCAAAGGGCGAGCGCTTTACGATCGCCTACTGCAGGCCGCCCAGGATGCATTACAGGTTCCGGCTACGGAAGATAATGCTCCACGATATTACCAACTGCTGGCTGAACATTTCCAGGCCTTCCCGGATGATTACGATGCACTACGCGTGCAGCAATTAGCCTGGTTCCGCTATTTCCCTACCGAATGCGGGCTGGCAGCGAAAGACACCGTTGAGCAGAACAGCACGCTCGAACAGCTCATCGCACTGGACTACATCCGCTTCCAGCCGTTGGTGTATGAGGATTTCCTGCCGGTCAGCGCCGCCGGAATTTTTCAGTCTAATCTGGGGGGGAGCCGCCATGCGCAATACGCGGCGTCATCAAGCCGTACGGCGTTTGAACAGGCATTAGGGGCAGGCGTGATTGATGAATTGGCGCTTTATCAGCAAACGCAGCAGCGCTCACTGCAAGCTTGCGCGCAAGCCTTGGGCTTGCACGCTTTGGAAGCTTAGATTATTTGATTAACTTCTGGATCTCTTGCAACAGTTGCTCGGCCTGCTCGGTGGGAAGCACTGCTTCAACCGGTAAATACCACCAGTCAGGCTGGGCAAAGGCACGACATTTCACCGCATCCTTCTCGGTCATCAGCAGCGTTTGGCCCTGCCCCACCAACGCAGCTAACTGCCAGTGGTTGTATTCCTGGTGATCGGCAAAGGCCACCTCGCGCTCGACCCCAACTCCCAACTTTTCTAGCGTGGCGAAAAACCTTGGAGGATGTCCGATCCCTGCCATCGCCACCACGTGGGGCAATTCGATCGCCGGGCGGCGTTCACCGCTGGCGATATTCACCGCATCCTGCGCTTGGAGCTTCATGGCGATTTCCCCCGGCTGGGCAACTCCGCCATTTGCCACACAGGCATCCACCGTCTTTAAGCGAGATACACGTTCACGCATTGGGCCAGCGGGTAGCCACCAGCCATTGCCGAAGCGACGAACGCCATCAATCACCACCAACTCAAAATCACGCTGTAAAGCATAGTGCTGGAGACCATCGTCGGTGATTATCAAATCAAGCTCGCCCTGCTCTAACAAGGCTTGCACCGCTTCGGTACGCTTTGGCGAAATAGCCACCGGCGCCCCGGTACGCTGATAGATCAGAACGGGTTCATCACCCGCCTGCCGGGTGGTAGTCTGGGCATCCAGCACCAGCGGATAGACCGCCGATTTGCCACCGTAACCTCTGGAAACCACGCCGACCCGGTAGCCACGCTGTTGCAGCTGTTCAACCAACCAGATCACCATTGGTGTTTTACCGTTGCCACCCGCAGTGAGGTTCCCCACAATAACCACCGGCACCGGCGCACGCCAACTCTTGCGCAAGCCACAGCGGTAGCTAAGGCGGATCAGGCCGCTCACCAGGCCATACAGCCAGGAGAGCGGCAACAGCAGCAGGTAAACCAGTGAACTACCGGACCAGATGCGCTCTATCATTACTGACCAAACTGCATGCGGTGAAGTTGTGCGTAAGCCCCTTTCTGCTCGATCAACTCGGCATGCTGGCCACGTTCAACGATACGCCCATCTTCCACCACCAGGATCTCATCGGCTTTCTCGATAGTCGACAGACGGTGGGCAATCACCAATGAGGTACGGTTTTTCTGTAGTTCGTCCAAGGCCGCCTGGATCGCACGCTCGGATTCGGTATCTAGCGCGGAGGTGGCTTCATCCAGGATCAGGATTGGGCAGTCTCGCAGCAAGGCACGAGCGATAGCAATACGCTGACGCTGACCACCGGAAAGCATCACACCGTTCTCACCGATCACCGTATCCAGACCCTGCTCCATTTTATCAATGAAGTCGGTGGCATAGGCCATACGCGCCGCTTTCTCAATCTCTTCACGGCTGTAGCGCTCTTCACGAGCATAGGCAATGTTGTTGGCAATGGTGTCATTGAACAGGTGGACGTTCTGTGAGACCAGGGCAACCTGATCGCGCAGCGAGGCCAGGGTATATTCCCGCAGATCGTGGCCATCCATCAGGATCTGCCCTTCCTGCACGTCGTAGAAGCGCGTCAACAGGTTGGCAATCGTCGATTTACCCGAACCAGAACGGCCAACCAACGCCACCGTTTTACCTTCTGAAATACTCAGATTGATATCACGCAGCGCTGGGATCTCGCGCCCCGGATAGGCAAAGGTCACATTACGGAATTCGATATCACCTTTGGCACGTTCAACCTGGCGGGTACCGGTATCCTTTTCCTGTTCCAAATCCAGGATCGAGAACAACGTCTGGCAAGCCGCCATCCCGCGCTGGAACTGGGCATTCACGTTGGTCAAAGATTTCAGTGGGCGCATCAAGGCAATCATGGCGGAAAACACCACGGTAATGGTACCGGCTGTCAGCGTATCCATCACGCTAGGGAAGCTTGCTGCAAACAGCACAAACGCCAATGCCAATGAGGCGATCAACTGAATAATAGGATCTGCAATAGAAGAAGCCGAAACCAGCTTCATCCCCTGCTGGCGCATGCGGTTACTGACGGTGTTGAAGCGCTCGGTTTCCACCTGTTGGCCACCAAAGATCAGCACTTCTTTATGCCCTTTCAGCATCTGTTCTGCACTG
>Ga0302347_1000136_pt1 | contig 138328 bp, 121 predicted proteins | sample PhyWR1_FD_202178 | JGI IMG/M metagenome (GOLD analysis project Ga0302347, IMG submission 202178) | Leaf surface microbial communities from wheat plants in UC Gill Tract Community Farm, Albany, California, United States - DLSL W.R1 (v2)... | ecosystem: Host-associated > Plants > Phyllosphere >... | reverse complement strand
TGTTGTCTCCTGTCGGCAATACCGTAGAGTCTACCTGGAAAGCTCTCCTTGCCGGTCAGAGTGGCATCAGCCTGATCGACCATTTTGATACTAGCGCCTATGCAACAAAATTTGCTGGCTTAGTAAAGGACTTTAACTGTGATGACATTATCTCACGCAAAGAACAGCGTAAGATGGATGCCTTCATTCAATATGGAATTGTTGCGGGCTGGCAGGCCATGCAGGATTCTGGCCTTGTTGTTACGGAAGAGAACGCATCCCGTATTGGAGCCGCTATCGGTTCTGGTATCGGTGGTCTGGGTCTTATCGAAGAAAACCACCAGGCATTAGTTAACGGTGGCCCACGTAAGATCAGTCCTTTTTTCGTTCCGTCTACTATTGTTAATATGGTAGCAGGGCATCTAACGATTATGCTTGGGTTGCGTGGTCCTAGCATCTCAATTGCAACCGCTTGTACCTCCGGTGTGCATAACATTGGTCAGGCTGCGCGCATTATCGCTTATGGCGATGCTGATGCAATGCTGGCTGGTGGCGCAGAAAAAGCCAGTACACCTTTAGGTGTCGGTGGTTTCGGCGCTGCTCGTGCGCTATCAACGCGCAATGATAACCCGCAGGCTGCAAGTCGTCCCTGGGATAAAGACCGTGATGGTTTTGTGCTCGGTGATGGTGCTGGCGTCATAGTCCTCGAAGAATATGAGCATGCCAAAAAGCGCGGCGCTAAAATCTATGCTGAGATTGTCGGTTTTGGCATGAGTAGCGATGCTTATCATATGACTTCACCGCCAGAAGATGGCGCAGGTGCTGCATTAGCAATGGAAAATGCATTGCGTGATGCGGGTATTGATGCCGGTAAAGTGGGTTATGTCAACGCCCATGGTACCTCAACGCCAGCAGGCGATAAAGCAGAAGCCCAAGCGGTGAAAACCATCTTTGGTGCTGATGCCAGTCGTGTTCTGGTCAGCTCAACCAAGTCAATGACCGGTCACTTGTTAGGTGCGGCAGGCGCGGTAGAGTCAATTTACACTATTCTGGCTTTGCGTGATCAAGCAGTTCCTCCTACTATCAATCTCGATAACCAGGATGTCGGTTTCGATTTAGATTTGGTTCCGCATGAAGCACGCCAGGTGACAGGCCTTGAGTACACACTGTGTAACTCCTTTGGCTTTGGTGGCACCAACGGTTCTTTGATCTTCAAGAAGATATAAACCGTGTATACCCGTCATACTTCAAGTTGCGCAGGGTTGCCTACGTCCAGCCCGCCGAATCATAGAGTTTATCTATGCTCATCGACGGCCTGAACTTGGCGCCTACAAGCAACTCGAATTATTTTGGGTATATATTCTAATAGCAGAGTCTGCTCTCAGACTCTGCTATTCAAGAGCCTCCCTTCTTTATCCCGCCGCTATTATCCCATTCTGTACTGAGGGTTCTTGTATGCATCTCATCAATGGTCAGTGGCAAAGTGAGATTAGCGCCAGCGATCGTGCGATTCAGTTTGGCGACGGTTGTTTTACGACTGCACGCATCTCTTCAGGAATGATTTGTCATCAGCAAGATCACCTGCACCGTTTACAGCAGGCATGCGAAGTGCTGCTGATAACGGAAGTTGACTGGCAGACACTCGCCTGTGAGATGAGTCAGCTGGCCAGTAAGACTTCTGAGGGGGTGCTCAAAGTGATTCTCACTCGCGGCAGCGGTGGGCGAGGCTACAGTGCCCGCCACTGTGATAACCCCACGCGCATTCTGTCGGTTTTCCCGCGCCCGGCTTTCTATGACAGCTGGCGTCAACAAGGTATTAAACTTGCTCTTAGCCCTGTCAGGCTTGGACAGAATCCTGCGCTTGCGGGAATTAAACACCTTAATCGTCTTGAACAAGTTCTGATCCGTACACACCTTGAGCGTACTGACGCTGATGAAGCGCTGGTTCTTGACAGTGAAGGGCGGCTGGTAGAATGTTGTGCGGCCAATTTATTCTGGCGTAAGGGCGAGCAAGTATTTACCCCTTATGTTGATAAGTCAGGTGTTAATGGCACTATGCGTCAGCGTATTATGGGCTGCTTAGAAAACAGCCAGTGGCGTTGTCAGCAAGTCAGTGAGCCCCTGGAAACGCTCGCTGATGCTGATGAAGTATTAATCTGTAATGCCCTGATGCCGATTATCCCGGTCAGACAGGCTGAAAACTGGTATTACCCGACCGGCGTGTTGTATCATTTTTTAGCCCCACTATGTGAGTAATTGATTACCAATGAAAAAATTCTTTCTGTTCCTTTTGTTCATCCTGGTTGTGCTGGCAATCGCCGCAGGCGTAGGCATGATGAAAGTACGTCAACTGGCTGATAGCCCAATTGATATCCAGCAAGACACCTTTTTCACCCTTAAAGCAGGCACTGGACGGCTGGCGCTGGGCGAACAGCTTTATGAAGAAAAGCTGATTACGCGTCCGCGAGTGTTTCAGTGGCTACTGCGTATTGAACCTGAGTTAGCACAGTTTAAAGCAGGGACTTATCGCTTGCAGCCTGGCATGACAGTCAGCGAGATGATGCAATTGCTGGCTAGCGGCAAAGAAGCCCAATTTCCGATTCGTTTTATTGAAGGGATGCGGCTGAGCGATTTGCTGAAGCAATTGCGCGAAGCGCCCTTTATTCAGCACACTCTTGCTGATGACAACTATTCCACCGTGGCTAAAGCGCTTGATATTAAGGACCCTGACCAGATTGAAGGCTGGTTCTACCCCGATACCTGGATGTATACCGCCAATACCACCGATGTGGCACTACTGAAACGCGCCCATGAGAAAATGGTGAAAACAGTCGCGGAGGCCTGGAAGGGACGGGCTAAAGATCTTCCCTACCAGACTGAGAATGAGCTGGTAACCATGGCCTCGATCATTGAGAAAGAAACGGCGGTGGCTGAGGAGCGGGAAAATGTGGCATCGGTATTTATGAATCGCTTGCGTGCTGGTATGCGTTTGCAAACCGATCCTACCGTTATTTACGGTCTCGGTGACGCTTATACAGGCCGACTAACGCGTAAACATCTCGACACGCCGACACCTTATAATACCTATGTTATCAGCGGAATGCCGCCAGGTCCGATTGCACTGCCGAGCGCGGCCTCTTTACAGGCAGCGGCGCATCCCGGACAGTCACCTTATTACTATTTTGTCGCAGATGGTAAAGGTGGACACACTTTCAGTACCAATCTGACTAACCATAACAAGGCCGTTCAGGTGTATATCAAATCACTCAAGGAAAAAAATGGACAGTAAATTTATTGTTATCGAAGGTCTGGAAGGGGCGGGCAAAACCAACGCACATAATGTGGTGGTGGCAACCTTAAAAGACTTAGGAATTAACTGTCTGACTTTTACCCGTGAGCCTGGCGGTACGCCACTGGCAGAGCGTCTGCGCGAACTGACGCTGAATAATCGTGGTATTGGTGATGAAAAAGTCACAGATAAAGCAGAATTACTGATGTTTTATGCGGCACGCGTTCAGCTGGTCGAAACGGTGATTAAACCTGCGCTCGCCAGTGGACAGTGGGTTATCGGGGACAGACACGATCTCTCCACTCAGGCCTATCAGGGCGGCGGCCGCAGAATCGATCAGAACTTGCTGATGGCGCTGCGAAATACCGTTCTGGGCGATTTTTATCCTGACCTGACACTGTATCTGGATGTCACACCTGAAGTTGGACTTGGCCGTGCCCGTGCCCGAGGAGAGTTAGACCGAATAGAGCAAGAGTCGCTCGACTTCTTTAACCGCACAAGGCAGCGCTATCTTGAACTGGCCGAGGCCGATAGCCATATTCAGGTTATCGATGCCACCCAGTCACTGGATGAGGTTTCACAAGCGATTCGCCAGACCGTGATTAACTGGTACCAGGAGCAAGCCTGATGAAATGGTATCCGTGGTTACGCGCGCCTTTTGAGCAGCTAATCAGCCAGTATCAGGCAGGCCGCGGACACCATGCCCTACTGGTTCATTCTTTGCCCGGCATGGGGGATGATGCGCTGATTTATGCGCTTTGCCGCTGGCTGATGTGCCAGCGTCCTCAGGGGAATAAAAGCTGTGGCGAATGCCACAGTTGTCAGCTGATGCAGGCGGGAACCCATCCGGATAGCTATGAGGTAACCCTGGAGAAAGGTAAATCAACTCTGGGTATTGATGTTATTCGTGAGATAACAGAAAAGCTCTACAGCCATTCACAGCAAGGCGGCAATAAAGTAATACGTATTGCTCAAGCGGATAAGCTCACGGAAGCGGCGGCAAATGCCCTGTTAAAAACGCTGGAAGAGCCGCCAGCCAGAACGTGGTTTTTCCTCAGTTGCCCGGAGCCCGCGCACCTTCCTGCGACCTTACGCAGCCGTTGTCTCAGCTGGCATCTTGCGCCACCGGCTGAGTCTTTTGCCCGAGCCTGGCTTGCCCGGGAAACTCAGCAGACAGCGGATTCGTTAACTGCCGCGTTACGCTTAAGCGGGGGATCGCCGCCCGCCGCTTTACAGTTGCTGGAACCCGTATTGTGGAAACAGCGTGAAAAATTGACTGACAGCCTGAGTCTCGCCTGCGACTCTGGCGATATGTTAGCGTTGCTGCCTGAATTTAATCATGACGATGCCGTGCGCACCCTGGACTGGCTCTGCGCATTATTGCTGGATGCGATAAAACATCAGCAGGGGGCAACGAACGGATTAACGAATAATGACCACCTGTCGTTGGTGATAAAACTGACACAGCAGGGTTCACCTGCCTTACTCCACAGCCTGTTACATATCTGGTTCCAGTGCCGGGCGACATTGTTAAATGTCGTGGGCGTGAATCGCGAACTTATCCTGACAGAAACATTGCTGACATGGGAACGCCTGATGCAACCCGGCTCAATGCTTCCTTCACACCCTATTTAAGAGTAACTATATGTTTTTGGTCGATTCACATTGCCATCTTGATGGCCTTGATTACCAGTCTTTGCATAAAAATGTCGATGATGTTCTGGAAAAGGCGGCTGCTCGCGAGGTTAAATTTTGCCTGGCGGTTGCCACCACCCTCGAGGGTTACCAGTCTATGCGCCAGTTAGTCGGCGAGCGGGATAATGTGGCATTTTCTTGCGGCGTACATCCCCTTAATCAGGACAAAGCCTACCCAATAGAAGAGTTACGGCGTCTGGCAGCGGAGCCAGGTGTGGTCGCGATGGGCGAAACCGGACTGGACTACTTCTATACTCCGGAAACCAAAGCGCAGCAGCAGACCTCTTTCCGCTATCATATCCAGGTTGGACGTGAACTGAAGAAACCGGTGATTGTTCATACTCGTGATGCACGCGTCGACACCCTGGCTATCTTGCAAGAAGAGAAGGTTAGCGACTGCGGTGGCGTCTTGCATTGCTTTACCGAAGATAAAGCCACCGCGGCCACGCTGCTGGATATGGGATTCTATATCTCATTCTCCGGGATCCTGACTTTCCGCAATGCGGAGGCTTTACGTGAGGTCGCACGCTATGTGCCACTTGACCGACTGTTGATCGAGACTGATTCCCCTTATCTGGCTCCGGTTCCTCATCGCGGCAAAGAAAACCAGCCCGCCATGGTTCGGGATGTTGCTGAGTATATGGCAGTGTTGAAAGGCGTTTCATTAGAGGAACTTGCCTCTGCCACTACGCGTAATTTCAGCAACTTGTTTGCTGTTTCTCTGCCGCAACAATAATCTGTTTGATAATTAATTCGACCTTCGTAATAATTGGTCAGGAAATAGGGCGCTTGCTTCATTTTAAGGAGGCAGGCGCTTTTTATTTCATCAATCATGATTATGATTTGTTCTATTTATAGCGATTATTATTGACGGTTAAGAAAAATGTGACGGCTATCATATAATGTTGTGGCTATTTATTTTACCCTTCGTAATAAATGCAGGGACACACAGATGTCCGGCTTAAAGGGCGGATTTTTTTCCGCCCTTGGCAGTTTTTATACAAAAAAAAGTCTACTCAGGAGCACTCTCAATGATTTTTAAAAATGCATTTGCTAACCTGCAAAAGGTCGGTAAATCGCTAATGCTACCGGTATCCGTGCTGCCTATAGCCGGGATACTATTAGGCGTTGGTTCTGCAAACTTTACTTGGTTACCCCTGGTTGTTTCTCATGTTATGGCTGAAGCAGGCGGTTCTGTTTTTGCCAATATGCCGCTTATCTTTGCTATCGGTGTTGCCTTAGGTTTTACCAATAACGACGGTGTTGCTGCCCTTGCTTCTGTTGTCGCCTACGGAATTATGGTCAAAACCATGACCGTGGTTGCGCCACTGGTCATGCACATGTCGACGCAGGAGATTGAGTCTAATCACCTTGCTGACACCGGTGTATTGGGGGGGATTATTGCCGGTTCGATAGCCGCTTATATGTTTAATCGGTTCTATCGTATTAAATTACCTGAATATTTAGGATTCTTCGCGGGCAAGCGTTTTGTTCCTATTATTTCCGGTCTGGCGGCGATTTTTATGGGCATCCTGCTGTCCTTTATCTGGCCTCCGATTGGTACGGCTATCCAGAAGTTCTCTGAGTGGGCGGCCTATCAGAACCCGGTTCTGGCATTCGGTATCTACGGCTTCGTTGAACGTTGCCTGGTACCTTTCGGTCTGCACCATATCTGGAACGTACCTTTCCAGATGCAAATTGGTGAATATACCAATGCGGCAGGTCAGGTGTTTCACGGTGATATCCCTCGCTACATGGCTGGTGACTCAACGGCGGGCATGTTATCGGGCGGCTTCCTGTTTAAAATGTATGGTTTACCAGCGGCAGCGATTGCTATCTGGCATTCAGCGAAACCAGAGAATCGTGCCAAAGTTGGCGGTATCATGATCTCTGCGGCTCTGACCTCATTCCTGACCGGGATAACAGAGCCGATTGAATTCTCATTTATGTTTGTTGCGCCTATCCTGTATTTCATTCATGCAGTACTGGCAGGTCTGGCGTTCCCAATTTGTATTCTGCTGGGTATGCGTGATGGTACCTCCTTCTCACATGGTTTAATTGACTTCATCATCCTGTCTGGCAACAGCAGCAGATTGTGGCTGTTCCCAATCGTGGGTGCGGGTTATGCCGTGGTTTATTACACCGTGTTCCGGGTGCTTATCAGTGCACTTGATTTGAAAACGCCGGGTCGCGAAGATACTGTTGAAGAGAGCAAAACGACTGTGAATAGTGAAATGGCACCGAATCTGGTAGCGGCATTTGGTGGTAAAGAGAATATTACCAATCTTGATGCTTGTATCACTCGTCTGCGCGTTAGCGTTGCAGATATTGCTAAAGTCGATCAGGCTGAACTTAAAAAATTAGGCGCTGCCGGTGTTGTGGTTGCGGGTTCTGGTGTACAGGCTATTTTTGGCACCAAATCTGACAACCTGAAAACTGAAATGGATGAATGGATCCGTAACAATTAATCACTGAGCCGTTTTATCAAGGAAGGCGTCTCCTTCCTTGATAATGCAGGTGAGGGAAGTTGATGCTTCTCTCACCTGACTTAAGAATGGGTATCCCCGCCAGTCCATCCTCGCCTCCTTTTTTGCTTAAATCTGTTTAACCTTGTCACTGATCTCCGGCGCTTTTTCGTGCGGAAATGACACATCTGATAAAGAAAATGTGGCTGAAGGTTGAGTCAAAACTCTGCCTCGCTCATACTCCTGTTATCGCTCTTTTAATTCAGGAACTCTCGATGGCCGAAGAAACCATTTTCAGTAAAATTATTCGCGGTGAAATTCCAGCCAATATCTTGTATCAGGATGAGCTCGTCACGGCATTCCGTGATATCGCGCCTCAAGCGCCAAGCCATATTCTGATCATACCGAATGTTTTGATCCCAACTGCAAATGACGTGACGGCTGAGCATGAAGCCGCTTTGGGGCGTCTGTTTACTGTTGCGGCCAAAATAGCTGAACAGGAAGGGATTGCTGAAGACGGCTACCGTCTGATAATGAACTGTAATCGTCATGGCGGACAAGAAGTCTACCATATTCATATGCATCTGCTGGGTGGTCGCCCGCTGGGGCCGATGCTCTCGGCTCAAGTTTGATACGATAATGCATAAAACTGTTGGTCTTTTCTTGCTGGTGTTATTTATCGCAGGATGCAGCTCGCGTCCTGGTATTCCGGTGAGTGACACTCAGACACTGGTTATGGAAGGCGCTATCCTGGCGGCGGGCATTCGTGCCAGTAGCCCGACTCTGTCACAACGGGATGGCACCGCTGTTGCACTCTCCTCGCTGTATAATGAACAACAGCATCCGGTCCGACTCTACTATCGTTTTTACTGGTATGACAAAAAAGGGCTTGAAATTCATCCGGCAGATAAAGTTCAGGTGGTAACACTTGATGCAAGATCCGGAAAGCAAATTCAGTCCACATTGTTTAACCCTGATGCCAGTAAAGTGCGTCTTTTTCTCTCGTTAAGGAGTGAATTGTGATAACGAGAATTTATCGTTACCTGACTGTTGCTGCCCTTGCCCTGGTGCTTACCGGGTGTATTACTACGGAACAAACGCCTGCTCCGGTGGAACCGGTTAATCCGGACCAGGGCGCTGTCGTCGTCCCACCACCGACTGTGCCAGACGTTCCGGATATTGAAGCGATTGAGCAGCCGGAACCGACTATCCCGGCAGTACCGACAGTCCGTACCTATGCCTGGAACAGTGCCATTCATCCCCTGATCAATCAAATGTTGCAGGCTGATGGGGTGACACCGGGTGGCGTATTGCTGGTGGATAGCGTGAATAACCGGACTAATGGTAGCCTGCAAACAGGCAGCGCGACGGAAGCTTTAGTCGATGCTCTGGCGAATAACCGTACCTTTACCCTGGTGTCAGCTCAACAGCTTTCCCTGGCGAAGCAGCAACTGGGCCTGTCGCCACAAGACAGCCTGGGTAGTCGGAGCAAAGCGATTGGTATCGCACGTAATGTCGGTGCGCAATATGTGCTGTACAGCAATGCCAGCGGTAATGTGAATACGCCGACCTTAAAGATGCAACTGATGCTGGTACAAACCGGCGAGATAATCTGGTCAGGTAACAGTGCTGTTTCGCAAACCAACTGAGACCTCTCTGGAAAGTGTGATTGCACGATATCTTCCGGCGGCTGATGCCGCCGGTTGTATTTCTGTCCTTGAGGGGCTCAGTGGCACCAGTTTTTGTGTTAAAACGCCACGGGGCTGGTTTAATGCCCGTAAGCTGCCTGAACAGCAACTCCCGGGCTTGTCGTTGCATCGTTATCACAAGATATTGAAACAGTTACCTCCCGGTATCGCCCCGCAACCTTACGCCTTAGTGGAGGGGTGGCTGTTGAGTCACTGGCTGGAAGGCGAACCCTGGTCCGGGCCATTACCGGCAACTGAGCTGGCCGGTCTTTTACATCTTTTGCATCGACAGCCTCTTTTCGGCTGGCGAGTCAGGATAGCACCGTTACTGAGCTACTACTGGCAGCAAAGCTCGCCGGCACGACGTACGGCCTACTGGTTATCAACCTTAAAGCATTTACTGGCGGTTAAAGAACCACGGCCGCTGAGACTGGCGCCGTTACATATGGATGTTCATGCCGGAAATATTATCCAGCAACCGCAGAGATTAGGGCTGATTGACTGGGAATATGCCGGTGATGGTGATATTGGACTCGAACTGACGACGGTTCTTGCCAGTAACCCCATTGCTGACGACGATTTTTTGTCTCGCTATGCGCAGCTTGCCCATTTAGAAAGGGCCGAGTTATCTTGTCAGGTAACGCGCTGGCAACCCTGGGTAAAACTACTCGTTGCCTCCTGGTATGAATGCCGCTGGCAACAAACACATCAACCGCAGTTTGCTGCCCTGGCCGACAGGGCGTGGCAAGAGATGAGATATCAGGAGAAGATATGGGTCCGGTAATGTTGGACGTAGCGGGTTTTGAACTGACTGCTGAAGAGCGCGAGATCCTCGACTGTCCGTTGGTAGGTGGGCTTATTTTATTCACCAGAAACTACCATGACCCGGCACAGTTGCGCGAGTTAGTTCGTCAAATCCGCCGCGCATCACGGAATCATCTGGTGGTTGCTGTCGATCAAGAAGGTGGACGAGTACAGCGTTTTCGTGAGGGCTTTACCCGTTTGCCTGCTGCGCAGTCATTCGCTGCCTTGCTGGGCGTTGAGGCCGGGGCGAAACTGGCACAAGAGGCGGGCTGGCTAATGGCCAGTGAGATGATAGCGATGGATATTGATATCAGTTTTGCTCCGGTGCTGGATATTGGTCACCTGAGCGCGGCTATCGGTGAGCGTTCCTATCATGCTGAACCGAAAAAAGCCTTACAGGTTGCGACCGGGTTTATTGATGGCATGCATGCCGCGGGAATGAAAACAACCGGTAAGCATTTTCCAGGACACGGCGCGGTCAGCGCTGACTCGCACAAAGAAACGCCGCATGACGCGAGGTCAGAAGCAGAGATCCGTCAGCATGATATGGGGATATTTGCCTCGTTGATCCGCGACAGTAAACTTGATGCCATTATGCCTGCACACGTGATTTATCAGCAGGTTGATGACAAGCCTGCCAGCGGTTCAGCACACTGGTTAAAAACCGTTCTGCGCGGCGAGCTGGGTTTTAATGGTGTGATTTTCTCTGACGACCTGTCGATGGAAGGGGCCGCGATAATGGGGAGTTATGCCGAACGTGCGCAAGCCTCGTTGGACGCAGGTTGCGATATGGTGCTGGTCTGTAATAATCCTGAAGGTGCGATAAGTGTGTTAGATAACCTGTCGGCGGTCAAAGTAGAGCGTCTGACAAATTTGTATCATAGAGGAACATTTACGCGTCAGGAATTACAGTCATCCACGCGCTGGAAGCAGGTAAACCAGCAACTGGAAGCACTGTATGAACAATGGCAAGCCGCGAAAGCGAATGCCTGATTTTTCTGACTATTTGGTCTGTCATTATGAGATGGGGATGCAATGATTATCTATTTACACGGTTTTGACTCCAGTAGTCCCGGTAACCATGAAAAGGTACTGCAACTTCAATTTATTGACCCCGATGTACGGCTTATCAGCTATAGCACGCGACATCCGAAACACGATATGCAGCATTTGCTGAAAGAAGTCCATAAAATGCAGCAGTTCACTGATGATGAACGACCATTAATTTGTGGGGTAGGGCTGGGAGGATTCTGGGCTGAGCGTATTGGCTTTCTCTGTGACATGCGCCAGGTGATGTTTAATCCTAATCTCTATCCTCATGAAAATATGGAAGGCAAGATTGACCGTCCGGAAGAGTATGCCGATATTGCCACCAAGTGTGTCAGCAATTTTCGGGAAAAAAATCGTGACCGTAGCCTGGTGATTTTATCTCGCCAGGATGAACTGCTGGATAACTCACGTGCAGCACAAGCCTTGGATCCCTTCTATGAAATTATCTGGGATGAAGAGCAGGGACATAAATTTAAGAATATTTCTCCGCACTTACAACGGATTAAGGCTTTTAAAACGCTGGGCTGATAACGCTCAAGGCACGATTAATCCTGCTTAAAACGTAAAAAACTCGCAAATGGATGCGAGTTTTTTTGTTTCTGATACTAAAAAAATTGATAAATATCAATTTTGGTGTGACCATTTTGTCCTTCGTGTTATTCTTCTGAATACGGTAAATCATGTCTGCTAAACCATTGTTAAATAAGGGTTATTGCGATAACTTTTAATTAACATTTGGTTAATATTTTCGGGGGTCAAATTGACTACATCGTTGAAAAAAATAGTGATTGTTGGTGGAGGGGCAGGGGGCCTTGAGTTAGCAACACAATTAGGGAAAAAACTGGGTCGCCGTAATAAAGCGGAGATAACCCTGGTAGACCGTAATCACAGCCATCTCTGGAAACCTCTGTTGCATGAAGTGGCAACCGGTTCACTGGATGAAGGCGTGGATGCGATAAGCTATCTGGCCCACGCCCGTAATAACCATTTCCATTTCCAGTTAGGATCTGTCACTAATCTTGACCGCGAAACGAAAATGCTCACCCTCGCTGAGCTGCGTGATGAGAAAGGCGAGCTGCTGGTTGGCGAGCGTCAGCTGCCTTACGATACTTTGGTTATGGCGCTGGGCAGTACCTCGAACGACTTTAATACACCAGGCGTTAAAGATAACTGTATCTTCCTCGACAATCCTCATCAGGCGCGTCGTTTCCACACTGAGATGTTGAATCTGTTCCTGAAATATTCTGCCCAGGGCAATGCTAACGAAAAGGTGAATATCGCTATTGTTGGTGGTGGCGCAACGGGCGTTGAGCTGTCAGCGGAACTGCACAATGCGGTGAAGCAGCTGCATAGCTATGGTTACAAAGGTCTGACGCGTGATGCCTTAAATGTCACTCTGGTGGAAGCCGGGGAGCGTATCTTACCGGCATTGCCTCCGCGTATTTCTGCTGCAGCGCACAGTGAATTAACCAAAATCGGTGTCACAGTCATGACACAGACTATGGTGACCAGCGCTCAGGCGGATGGCTTGAATACCAAAGACGGACAGTTTATTAACGCTGATCTGATGGTCTGGGCGGCAGGGATCAAAGCGCCTGACTTTATGAAAGACCTGGCAGGGCTGGAAACGAACCGTATTAATCAGCTGGTGGTTGAACCTACGCTGCAGACGACGCGTGATCCGAGCATCTATGCCATTGGTGACTGCGCCTCTTGTGCTCGTCCTGAAGGTGGATTTGTTCCTCCGCGCGCCCAGGCGGCGCATCAGATGGCCTCCCGTGCGTTAAGCAATATTATTGCTGAAACGAAAGGCCAGCCGCTGAAACCTTATGTTTATAAGGATCACGGTTCACTGGTATCGCTGTCTCGCTTCTCGACCGTCGGTAGCCTGATGGGTAACCTGATGAGTGGCTCGATGATGGTTGAAGGACGTATTGCGCGTATGGTGTATATTTCACTGTACCGTATGCACCAGATTGCCCTGCATGGCTATCTGAAGACCGGGCTGATGATGGTGGTAGGCAGTATTAACCGCGTTATCCGTCCGCGCCTCAAACTGCACTAATCGCAGAACGCATCAGATATTGCCCGGCCATCGCCGGGCAAACAACATTCAGCATAATACCGCCGTCGGCCGAACCCTCTATCCCCCAAATACCACACTGTTATCCCCTGCGGTATCACAAAAATCTCGCAACATATGATAATGTGAATCTTGACGATAATATTTATCATTATCAATAGCAGCTGCTAATATACGTCAGTTAATAAAACCTCTCATGCGGTTATGAAACATATATTTTGTTTTAAAAACAAAGGTAAGGAAGTTTATGGCTGGAATTCAGGGTTATCGCCTATTTAATGTCCAACTGGCACGTAAGTCAGCAGTATCCCCTTCGCTGTTAAGTCTGGTATTCACGGGACCGGATGTCAGTTACATGAAATGTGACTCGCCCGATCAGCGAATAAAGTTGCTGTTACCTTCAATAGACGGTACCCCCTCAGCGCTGTCAAACGATAGTCAGTGGTACGATATGCTGCAAGCAATGGATAAAGAAAAACGTCCGCTCCTGCGCACTTATACCTTGCGGCATGTCGATCGTGAAAAAGAAGAGTTTACTGTCGAGTTTGTCAGTCATGGTACTGAAGGCCCGGCGTCGACTTTTGCTATTACCGCAGAGCCTGGTGCGACACTACAAATAGTGGCGCCTAATGCTGAATTCGCTGATGACAGCGGCGGCTATGAGTGGACCCCGCCAGTGGGATTACGTCATGGTTTAATTGTTGCCGATGAAACCGCTCTGCCTGCCGCCCGCGGTATTCTGGAATTACTGGCAAAACTGCCAGAGCCACCACAAATTCAGGCTTTCTTTGAAGTTCCTGAAACGGCTGATTGCGTTGATTTAAGCGCTTTTAGTTTTGCACAAATACACTGGTTACCGCGCGCTCCAGTTAATGCCAGTTATGGTGAGTGCCTGGTGAAAGCGGTGAGGGAGCAGGTCTGGCTTCCGGAAGGTTTTCAGCATAACGTCATTCAGGAAGAAGCTGAAGGTGAACTGCTGTGGGATAAAGCCACTTCAGATAATCGCGAGTTTTACGGCTGGGTTGCCGCAGAGTCGACCGCAGTAAAACTACTGCGCCGTTATTTGATTGGCGAACGCGGCGTTAAGCAAGAAGCGGTCAACTTTATGGCTTACTGGGCGAAAGCGCGTAAGCGTGCTTAATGACGAGAGCCGCAGGCACTGCAAATCGATGGTGAAGCCTGCGGCTGTACTGCATTTTCCAGCCCAGGCTACTGCTTGCCATTATCTGCCGGTTAATCTGTTTTGATCAGTACAGGTAATAATTTAATCGTGGTTGCTACCAGGCTTAACAACTCTTGCGAACTTGCGCCATCCCGGGCTGAAACTGACATACCACGGATAATACAGCTTAAGTATTTAGCCACAGCATCAGTATCACAGTGTTCAGACAGTTCGCCTTGTTGCTGACGTTCACGTAAAAAACGGGCCAGCGACTCATCTTGCATGGTATGTCGGGCTTTGATGGTATCTGCAATATCTTGCGAAGAAGCACCCAGTCCCGAAGAGGTGGAGACAATAAAACATCCCGAGGGCGTGCCTTCTGCGGTAAAACATCTGGCGATTGCTGTCAGAAACGTTTCCAGAACCTCAATAACTGATCCTGACTCACCAAACAGACAGGTCTCATACTGGTCAGTAAACCGAGCGATATAGTGCTCAAGTACGGCACGGAACAGCCCCTCTTTATTGGTAAATTCGGCATAAAGCGTCGGTGCTTTAGCCCCGGTGGCCGCAACCAGGTGTGACAGAGACGTTCCTTCATAACCATGTTGCCAGAACAGCGTCATCGCTTTCTCCAGCGCATCTTCCCGGTCAAACACCTTCGGCCGGCCACGGCTTTTTTTATTGTCACTGATTGTGGTTGCCATCTTGCCGTTTACCCCTGCCAAAATCATTAATGAACAATCATTATAAAAATAATATCCCACAGTATCCAGTCGCTTTTTATGCAAGATAAGAATGACTTATTCCTGAGGAATGGCACATATGGACAAATTGATTAACGATCGATAAGAAAATGTTGACATGTGATCTGGATCACTATTATCATTATCTTATCAATCGTTAACTAAAGCGATTCAAGACGACTTAACTTCTATTGAAGGCAACTGTAATGAACAAACTCACCGTATTTTCTGTGGCTGCGCTACTTTCTTCACTCTCTTTTGCGAGCTTTGCTGCGGTACAGGTCTCTGAAGCGCCACAGAATCAACAACAAATTGGCATTATTGGTGCTACTGTTTATAGCGATTTAGGTTCTTTAGAAGAGAAACTGGGTGAAAAGGCCGATCGCATAGGGGCCACTTCATTCCGTATCACTTCTGCCGTTGGCAACAATCTGTTGCACGGCACTGCGGTTGTTTATAAATAAGCATCGGCATTGATTATTACCCTCCTCTGATCTTCTTGTTATTTGTTAGTTGTTTTCCTCCAGCCTGTCGAGTATCGATAGCCTGGAGGTTTTTTTTGCCTGAAATAACCTGCGGGTGCGCATCTTGCTCATCGGCTACTTAACCGCGGTCGTTGATTTTTTATTAGTCACTCGATGTTTAAGTAATATATCAATCATTTCTTTTTTCTTGTATTTTATTGCATTATCTAACATGGTATTACCCGGGTTACATCTCTTAAACGTCATATTTGGGTCGATTAACCCACGCTCCAAAAATAATGTAAGGATTTTTTCATCCGCACGAATATCGCTGAGTAAGTATTCAACATCCTTACAGTTAATTGACATTTTTATTGTATCCTGGCGAGTAAAATCAAATTTTGAAAATAAAAAAAGCACAACGTCTTGTTTAGCTTGCTCTATAGCCATTCCCATAACTACACAGGCCATATCTTTGTCTTTAATATGAACGGAAAGAGCCTCGAAGTCAGATGCTTTAACCGCATCTTCGGCACTGACTTCTCGTAATTTTATTTTTTTAAAATTATTTGTACTCACCATTCGCGGAACATGAAACTCTGGCTGAAAGACAAAATTCAGGATCCTGTCTAAATTTTTACTATCCAGATCTTTATCCAGGGCAAATTTTTTGAACTCTGTATCACGGGCGTTTCTCAGAAAATCGATAAGATGTAATCCCAGTCCAAGCTTCATATCTTTAGTATTAAAAAGGGGGATATCTCTTAGACCTTTATCGCTATGAACATGACGATGAACTTCATCTCTTATATCAGAGAATTGAGAGATGAAATTTTGATGTTCGTGCCTGAATACCGGGGGGACTCTGTTATCAAAATGATCGGTTAATGTCAGATATCCATAGGGAAACTGCTCGTCAACGAGATAGGCATTGGCGCCAAAATCTACAGCTGAATGACGGGTATTTAAAGGGAGTTGAGTCATATCATCAGAAAACTCGACGCCAAAAAAAACAAAATCCTGATTGCTTAACCATGTTATATCTTCTGAGTAGGTATTGTTGGTGGTTAAAATTTTATCAGATTGTAATTTATTATAAGACATAATATTAAGCGCTCCAGTACTGGCTACCAGGTTTGAATTGCTTTGATGTCTGAAATGAATCTTTGCATCCACCACTTTGCGGAGTAAAACTTTTTCCTGCAAGGTTAAGTTTCGGGTTTTTTCTTTTATCAGGGTTAAGTAGTTTTTAGACACATTATGAAGATGTTGCAGTGAGGATAATGGCGCTTTCCGTGCTGATGGCTCTGCCAGAGCGATCGCTAACTCTTTGAAATTATCGCCGTTAGAAAACATTTTATTATAACTCTGTGCGGCGATGGTTCTTTTAAAAAAGTTTTTTATTACATCCGCACTTTTGTTATTTAAATCATTTTTCTGAAGGGTTATATCGGGAGAGTTTTGTGCGGAAATATAATTTTTTATGACGTTGTCTCGCTCGCTGCCAGTGTCTATTTCTTCCTGAATAGACACAAAACTATTTTGCTGACTGTTTACTGATGAACGTACTGATATTATGTTATCCATAGGTAGTGAATATTCCTGTTGTTATAATACTCATGTTAGCATCGTTCGATTAATCAAGTATTTAAATAAACAGTCATTAGTCGTGGTTTTTGGGTATAAAGTGGAAAACTGAAATAAAAACATCAAGTCGGGGAGGAGGTCAACGCGAATATCAGGCTAGGCCTGATATCCGGTTTTTTCATTGAGGAGGGATCAGATGTTTTCCATCGCGGATGAATGGTCGTTAACATCGACGGGCATACCTGAGCGATGTTTCATCACTTGCTCCATCACTTCGGCATCCGTTTCCTGAGCACCACGGAATTGCTTCATCTGCTCATTAAGCTGAATGGGCAGCAGTTGCGGATCGTCATTGATTGACTCTGACAGTGGCTGGTGAACTTCAACCAGACGACTACCATTGGGTTCCACTGAGGTTTTGATAGGATCGTTAATAATCCGTACCGGAGTGCCGACTGGAACGTTGTCAAATAGCTCTTTAATATCGCCATCGCGCAGACGAATACAGCCTGAGCTGACACGCATACCAATGCCGAAGTCGGCATTGGTTCCATGAATAAGATAGACACCGCCGTAGGCTGCCAGGCGAATAGCATGATGCCCCATTGGATTATCATTACCTGCCGGAACCACTGCCGGTAATTTAATGCCCTGGGCAAGATAACGGGCACGGATATTGGCGGTCGGAGTCCAGGTCGGGTTGGCGCGTTTATCCGAAATTTTCGTGACCATGGTTGGCGTCAGGGTATCGCCACCTAACTGGCCAATACCGATAGGATAAACGGTGACTTTATTTTGTCCGGCAGGGAAGTAGTACAACCGCAGTTCTGCCAGATTAAGCACAATGCCTTCACGCGGCACATCAGGTAGCAGCATTTCAGTAGGAATAGTCAGTACGTTACCTGCACGGGGTACATAAGGGTCTACGCCTGGGTTCGCTTGTAGCAGCGCCAGAAAACCGACATTGTACTTTTTAGCAATGGCTTCCAGTGAACCGCCATCATCCTCAACGACATGAAACTGGTTTTTACCAATCAGCTTACTGTTTGCCGCAGGAAGGGAATAGTCACGCGCAAAGGCTGGCGTAACGATACAGGTGGTACCGACAAGTACCGCAAGTGCAGCGAGCTGCCTGGTGTGAGAAAAAAATCGTGATAAAGACATAGTTGCTACCCTGATTTACCCGTCATGCTTCAAGTTGCCTGGGTGTTGTTATAGTGAGGCGAGTTGAATCGGCGCACTGCACTGGAAGAAACTCGAACTGTTCTGGAGATTATAGTAAACACTTAAACGTCAATTATCTGTCATGCTGGCATCTTAAAAACCTGGTGAAATGAAAAGAATATGTAAAGATTGGCGTTTTACCCGGTAACATGATGGTTACGGGGCAGTATCGTATATTCTTCAAGCTAGTTTTGTACCACCTTAATGACGGCATCATTTTGCATTTTAAAACCATAGCGACTCAGTGGGCTGATTCTGATGTCATTTAATTCCCGCTTTGCTGTCACAATCCTGTTTTCTCCCGGCCGAAGATAGAACTGTCCGAGATTGTAAACCTCATTGCCGGGTAGCCCGGTAAAATTGGGGGAGAGGCGAATCACTTGCTGTCCCGTATTACTCAGTATCAGTTGATCCCCCTGTTGTTTAACGGCTAACGTCTCCCATGGTGATTGGCTCACCCTCATACCTGTCGGAATAATTAACATGGCGATATCCTGGCGAATGGGCATGCGGGTGGTGTTTTTTCTCTCTGCTCCGATACCCTGAAAAGAGACTTTCAATAGGGCTTCCTGGGAAAGGTTCACCCCTTTTTTTAACACAAAGTTAATTTGCTGACTCTGGTCGGGTTCAATACGCGTAATGGGCGGCGAGATGATGACATTGTGTGCAAAAGCACTGCCCCCCGCAATATCGGCGACTTTTGTCGACAGTAAAATGGGTTCGTTACTCCTATTTTTGACACTAAAGACTTTACGCTGCTCACTGGCGTCCAGAATAACTGTCATGGTCTCCAGCTGGAAGCTGGCGTGGGCGAGGCCATTGATCAAAACGATACTACTTATCAGTAATCCGATTATAAATTTAGGCATAGATATTCCCTCTCTTTTCTGTAGGTCCGTTTACCGCGCTCTGTTGTTGAAACGGCAAGGTGAATTTATTGACAAACAGCATCCACTGCTTCATATAGCAAGTTTGGGTCGAAAGAGGCCGGGACAGGATAACTCACCAGACATTCCGTTTGATTCACCATGCGCAGGCGGACGGGCAGACCTATTTGCTCATTACTGAGCAGAACATTTCCACTCCCCATCACCACACCAATTAATTGGCCCTTATCATTAATAACGCTACTACCGGATGGGGCTGGAGTGCCGTCGCTCAGGGTTACCGCCAATAATAATTGGGTCATTATGGTGGCCGTGACATCACGTGCAATAACGGTTCCTCGTGCTACCGCGACATCAAATGATGTCGTCTCTAATCGCACATTGAGCGGTAAATTACGGGTGTTCAGTTGGACTGTTGTTTTGCGATTTATCGGTAAAGTGGGTATTGCAGCGATGCCAAAATGGTTGGTGAGGGTCGTTCCGCCCCCCATGGTATTGATTTGCACCCCGGGCTGGCCAGGAACCCGTAAAACACCAAAGGTATCGCCTAAGGCAACAGGCGATGTCGCTAATAAGTCATTGGAATAGGCCAGGGCTCCAGAGGAAGAAAACATCATCGAACGGGAGTGATTATCACTCCATGACCCACTTCCTGCGAACTGGCTATAGGCCGTTGTCGCATTAACACTGCCATTGACTCGGTGCGTATCATGGCTACGAGAAGCGCCTAGCGAGTAGCCAAGTAAAGGATTAGGTCGATGATTAAAAGTGGTTGTTAGCGTCGTTTCTTCCTGGTAACGCTGCATTTGAGCACTCAGTGAGGCATTTCGGCCAAACGGAACTGACGCATTCACAAATAGACGATTATCGCGGTCATTCCCCCCCTGATAGCTCATACTCAGTGAGAGGGTCTGAATTTTTTTCCCATAGCTGAGGGTATGTAAAACAGCATCGGGTTTATCACCGTAATAGAGGGTGTGCCCTAAGGTGTAGCTTAATCGCCCCCAGTCGGTATCCCTCCAGCTAATGGAAGCGGAATTAGCCACTTTGGTTTTACGCTCAATCCACCATAAAGATGCGTTTTCATCATCGGCTATCGGCGCAGAAATCTCTTTCTCCTGTAGCGTTTCATCGAGTGTTGGATAATCACGCGACCGGTACAGGCTGGATACGCCGAGTGAAAGAGGACCTAACGGTGTACTGGTGCTGGCATTCCATTGCTGCCCTTGTGCATCGGAATTACGAGCATATTGCCCGCTTAAACTACTGCCAATCTGTTGTTCCTCTCCCCATTGACGTGCGAGCTGTCCCCCAATCGATTGATAGCGATCGGAATACTGCAGACCTGCCAGATAGTCCGTTTGTTGAAAACGCAGACTGCCTTCCAGATTGATAATGACGGGGGTGGCGATAACGTCATTTCCAGAACGCCGGCGATATTGCCCTACGGCGACTTGATAAATCGGCTCACTGATGACTGCCTCGGTGAGTCGATTTGAGGTGATAACGCTAAACTGTTGGCGTTGCCCGTCTTCCTGGAACACGCTGACTTGCAAGGGTTGCCCACTGACAATGCCATTAATGCGGTCTAACTCAAAGGGGCCTGCCGGGATTAAGGTTCGATACAATAAACGGCCATTTTGCATCACTTCCACTGTGGCGGGTGTTTGAGCCATCCCGGCGACAGGAACGACTAATGTCTGTGGATTTTGTAAGGCCGAATCCGAATACAGTTGCGCACCATTGAGCGGTGTTCCGCCAAAGAGGCTGCCTTGGGTACTGAGTTGTCCCATTTGTAATTGCGCATGCCAGGGTAAAATACTGCGAGATAAAGTCGTTTCATTAAACTGGTATTGTGTGCTGTTTTTCCCGGCTGAAAAACTACTGTTATTGCGTAATACCCAGTTTCGCCAATTGATACCTGATTCAAATTGTCCCTGATAAAAATGCTGCGTATTGAGACCGGTCATTTGCATCCCGTAAATACGATAATTACTCAACAGGGCAAAGCCGCCATAGGTTAATTCATCCCCGCGTAACTGTGGGTCAAAGGTACTTTCTGCCACCAGAATATCAACGGTAGCATTGTGAGGATGTGGCGTAACCTGTGTCCCGGGGTATAAGAGAGCAAGGTCAGTACATCCCGGCCTGATTGAGACTTCGCGGAATTTTAATATTCGCTGTAATGCTGGTGTCGTGCACAGCTGGCCTTGTTCTCCTGTCTTGATGGTCGCTGAATAACGTGCGCTGCCATTGACGATCAGCGTGACATCATGTGAGCCGGGTAAAAATTGGCTGCCTTGCTTAAAAAATTCTGCAACATCGGCACCATATCCCAACGATTTTAAGGTGCTCACATCAAAATCAACCGCCGATCGGTTATCACTCGTTTTGGTGGGGGATAAGCCGGGTCTGGAAAGCGGTAATTCTGCTGCCAGTGCTTGCGGGATAATCGGAGAAGGTATTACCGCCGTTTTTTCAGCAATACCATTTTGTGTATGAACTAAAGAGACTCCGCCGAGAATGATACTGTGATACCACCTAAGTTTTTTTATTTTTAATTTCATTGCGGCACCCTGAAATAAAAAGAATAAAATAGAAAAATATTGATGCAATTTTTTTCATGAAACTTAGAAAATGAATCGAAAATATAGAATTAAATGCCAAATGGAAAAGCTAAAACTAATGAGCCATTTAATTCGCCGCCATTGACCAGTGGCCCTTGAGTCTCTCGCAGACTATTCAGGGTCGGTGATACGGTGAGCCGTACCGAATACTGTTGTCCTTTTACCGGAATACGCCCGTCAAGCGTCCATCCGTGAAAAGCTATCGGTTTGAGTTTTAAGCTTGCGAGTGGTGGACTGATATGGCTTGGGTCATCTGTCTGATAGAGCAGAACCGATGAACCATCGACAGCGGCATTATCCAGGGTGACTTGATAATATCCTAATAGCCCCTGTTGATTGACCGTGCCTAATCCAAAATGCGTTGGATCTTGATCTGCGAGACTGGCGGATTGCGGATCGGTTTCGACCGTTAAAAATAGGGCGTCTACAGGGGCAGAACAGACCACTTGCACAGTCTGAGAAAGCGACGGAAGTGCTGTCGGTGCATGACGTTGAAATAAGTGGGCTGACAATTGTGGATAGTTATATTCGATATCAGGAGCTAATACCGTACAAGAGTCCGCCACCGGCTCGTCAATAAAGATGTCCTGGGACATTAATCCGGTGAAGAGGGGGCTGGCGATGGTGTTAACACTGAACCCTAGTCCACCGATAAATAAAAGTGGGTGAAACCAGAGGCGGTGTTTAAATACAGTGGATAGATTCAATATCATTTTTGGATTCTTTATAAGTTGATATGTTTTTTGATATGGAAATAACACTGAATTCTTTATTTAATCGTGTAGATATTACCAGTAGAGAAAACAGACCCAGTACCCGGGGGCTATTGATACTGGGTCGAGACTTTACTGGAAATAATACGATATAAGGCACTTTACACGCCAAAGGCGAATATCAGTGTGGCTAGCCCATCCAGTTCTGCATCACCTGCGCTGTTTTTCATGACTGCGTTAATGGTGGGTTTAACGGCAAAATCAGCCGAAAAAACTTTCCCCGCAGCCAGTTGAGTGGTGCTTATCGCCCAGGCAGCTCCCATGGTTTTATTCACAGCAGCAGAAGCGAATAAGGTAGAGCCTGTTAACACACTGACGTTCGTTGCACCGGCCTCAGGATTGGCTTTCACCTTGGCATTACTCATTGTCACAGTAAAAAAGCCAATTTTGGTGCCATCGCTGTAGGCTCCTAACCCGAAGTTGTTAGCTCCAGTGGTTAATTCTGTGCCAGCGCGCTCATCCGCTGCGGTAAACATCAGGTAGGTCATCGCATCACATACCACTTCAATATTTTGTGGCTGCTCAGCCAGAACTAAGTTACCCGAGGCAGGAAAAATGCCGGGCGAAATATCAAAATTGTAGGTAAAGGTCTCTTCTTCCTCGCCGTTAATCGTACAAGTCGGGGGGGTGATTGACCCGCTGACTCTCAGATTGGCTATGGGCGGCGCGGATATCGCAGCCCCTGACAGGGTGATAAGCGACAGGACTAACAGCGATTTTTTAAACATAAATAACGCCTCAGAAATAAATACGCGTTAAATTGCAGGGCAATAATTAACGCGCCTCGCAATCATGTCTGGGATCGATTTATGATGTCGTTGAGTCGAATTTACAGGCCAAAGGCGAATGTCAGTGTGGCCAGCCCATCCAGTTGTGCATCACCCGCACTGTTTTTCATCACCGCGTTAATGGTGGGCTTAACGGCAAAGTCAGCTGAAAAAATTTGCCCTGCAGCGAGTTGAGAGGCGCCCGTCGCCCAGCCGGATACCAGGTTTTTATTCAAAATACTAGAAGCAGCCAAGGTAGTGCCTGTTAGCACACTGACGTTCGCAGCATCGGCCTCAGCATTGGCTTTCACCTTGGCATTGCTCATTGTCACAGTAAAAAAGCCAATGTTGGTGTCATCGCTGTAGGTGCCTAACCCAAAGTTGTTAACTCCAGTGGTTAATTCTGTACCCGCGCGCTCATCCGCTGCGGTAAACGTCAGGTAGGTCAACGCATCACACACCACTTCAATATTTTGTGGCTGCTCAGTCAGAACTAAGTTACCCGAGGCAGGAAAAATGCCGGGCGAAATATCAAAATCGTAGGTAAAGGTGTCTTCTTCCTCGCCGTTAATCGTACAAGTCGGGGGGGTGATTGACCCGGTGACTCTCAGATTCGCTATGGGTGGTGCGGATATCGCAGCCCCTGACAGGGTGATAAGCGACAGGACTAACAGAGATTTTTTAAACATAGATAATTCCTCAGAAATAAATAAGATTTGAACAGCAGGGCAGCAAACATATAATGAGGCGACTCAGCTAACCTGATATCTTTAGCGAGTTCGTCATTAATAGGTTGAATAACCTTATCGGTTTTTTCATTTCATATTTTTATCCTCTTTGAATTATCTCGTTAGATCCCAAATTTTAAAAAAACAACATGGCTTATCTAATGAAATCAATACGGTCAGAAAAATTAACGTTATTGTTGATTAAAGTGGCACGGGCAGAATACAGGTATGGTTGCTATGGAGCTGGGTGGAGAATATTTTTCCGGATAGTAAAACTAATTCATCAAGTGGAGCATTCTTCTGCCTGATACCGGCCCTGCCATGGGTAACTTAATGATGGAAGGCAATGAATAGCTAGCGGCATCCGGAATTAGGCCCGGCTCATTCACAATAAAGGCTGGAGGTTTAATGTTGCCCGTGATTTCTATATTGGCTACAGGGCTGACTGTCCAGGCCAATGATGAGGCGCAGAAAAATGACCACAATATAATTAAAAGCTGCTTTTTCATTGTCCAGATCCTTCTGTCCATTGATATTTTATTGAACAAAGACCGAATCAACACACTGATTCTTAATGATAAATAACCCAGTGCGCATGATGTGACCTGAATAACTCCTCAGGAAAAATAAAGAAAGACGATCTAAATTTTAGCTTTGCCATCGTTTAATAAATTAATTTTAAACTTAACAATGAGATATATTTTATTATTAATTTTTTATGCAATAAATGAGGTGGCCTGTTTTTAATTATAAGAAGGACAGTATGATAAAAACTCGCTGATATCTATTATCATTAATAAACCGGAGCATGCGACTATTCTATGAGCAGACTATCAATAAACACAAGTGGAATTAAAAAATGAGATTAATGCTTATTATGATAGCGCTAATGATAATATTTAAAAAAATCAACACCCTAAGAAATTAGCCCTGCATTCTGATGCATTGAACAGAATTAAAAACGGGAAAATAAACCATTTGTCTTTAAATAAATAATGCAATAAACCTTTTTTATCGTTTTTTGCGGATTTATATTCTGTGGTTGGCTTTTGGGGAACATAAGTGCGGCGATGAAATAAAAATGGCAGGTTGAGCGGGTATTATTGAAATTATAATAATGTATTTGTCTGTTATTGGAAACAAGAATAAGCAAGTGTTTTCTACTTTGTTATTACTGGAGTGTTCTGGAGGGCCCCGTAATATGAAATTACGGGGCGGTGAACTAGGCTACAGCATGCTCTTCCAGGTCACGCATAAAGTGACGTACCCAGTCGATACGCGTTTTGCGGTCGGCTAAATCTTGAATGAATTTTAAACGAGTCGGGCCATCCAGGCGATAATGCTGTGGTTGTTTTTGCAGCAGGCTAATTAACCACATTGGGTCCACATGGTTCTTCTCAGCAAACTCAATCGTGCCGCCTTTCTCGTGTCCTTCAATTTTACGGATCCCCAGTTTTTGAGCTAACTGGCGCAGGGCTGCAATATCCAGCAAGTAGCGTGCCGCATCAGGTAACAGACCAAAGCGATCGATTAACTCGACTTTTAACTCATCCAGTTCATGGGCCTGCTTCGCACTGGCAATACGTTTATAAAATGAGAGGCGGGTGCTGACATCTGGAATAAAGTCCTCTGGCAGAAGTGCGGGCACACGTAACTCCACATCAGTCTGGCTATTGGTTAAATCTTCCAGTGACGGTTCCCGGCCTTCTTTCAGCGCATCAACCGCATTTTCCAGCAGTTCCATATATAAAGAGAAACCAATGGTTTCCATTTGCCCACTCTGATCGTCACCCAATAACTCACCTGCACCACGAATTTCCAGATCATGAGTTGCCAGAGCGAAACCGGCACCTAAGTCCTCTAGCGAGGCAATGGCTTCAAGCCGTTTTTGGGCATCCGTCGTCATCGACTTTGGATGTGGGGTCAATAGCCAGGCATAGGCCTGGTGGTGCGAACGGCCAACACGTCCCCGCAGCTGATGCAACTGTGCCAGACCGAAGTGATCGGCTCGGTCGATAATAATCGTGTTAGCGGTTGGAATATCGATCCCGGTCTCGATAATGGTGGTACAGACCAGAACATTAAAACGTTGGTGATGGAAATCATTCATCACTCGCTCCAGTTCCCGCTCGCGCATTTGACCGTGGCCAATAGCAACACGCGCTTCAGGCACCAGCTCGGCTAATTTTGTTGCCATCTTTTGAATATTTTCAACATCATTAAACAGATAGTAAACCTGACCGCCACGCAGCACTTCACGTAAAATGGCTTCACGTACCATCAGATTATCATGTTCACGGACAAAGGTTTTGACTGCCAGCCGACGGGCAGGTGGGGTTGCAATGATCGATAAATCACGCATGCCACTCATGGCCATATTCAGCGTTCGTGGAATCGGAGTGGCTGTCAGCGTCAGAATATCGACATCAGCACGCATCGCTTTAATACGTTCTTTGTGACGAACACCAAAACGGTGTTCTTCATCGACGATCAGTAAGCCAAGATCGTGCCAGTTAACATCACTTTGTAGCAGCTTATGAGTGCCAATAAGAATATCGATTTTACCTTCACGCGCTTGCTTAAGAATTTGCGTTTGCTCTTTCGCGCTACGGAAACGTGAAAGCATCTCAATACGCACCGGCCAGTTAGCAAAACGGTCACGGAAGTTATCGTAGTGCTGCTGTGCCAGTAATGTGGTCGGGACCAGCACGGCAACCTGTTTAAAGTTTTCGACGGCTAAAAAGGCTGCACGCATCGCCACTTCTGTTTTACCAAAACCTACATCACCGCAGACCAGGCGATCCATCGCCAGCGGGCGACACATATCGCTGAGTACTGCATTAATCGCCTGGGCTTGATCGGGGGTGGTTTCAAACGGAAAACCATCGCAGAACAGTTGGTACTGTTCTTTATCATGCTTAAACGCAAAACCGGTTTTAGCCGCGCGCATGGCGTAGATATCCAGTAACTCGGCAGCAACATCACGCACCTTCTCGGCGGCTTTTTGTCGGGCTTTAGACCAGGCATCACTGCCCAGTTTATGCAGAGGGGCATTGTCATCGGCGCCTCCGGCATAACGACTGATTAAATGCAGAGAAGAGACCGGGACATAGAGTTTCGCGTCGCCAGCGTATGCCAGCATCAGATACTCGGCAGTAATACCGCCAGCTTCCAGTGTTGTCAGACCAATATAGCGACCCACGCCGTGTTCCAGGTGTACCACTGGCTGGCCAGAATGCAGCTCAGCTAAGTTACGGATCAAGGTATCGGGATTAATGGTCCGGCGGCTATCCTGACGACGACGGCTGACGCGCTCACCTAGCAGATCGCTTTCGCACACCAGAACTCGCTTACGCAGACTGTCAATATAGCCATGCTCACTGGCGCCGATGATTAAATAAGCACCAGGGGTTTCGGTTTCATCCAGACGATAAATCCGTTTGGGAGCGACTTTAATACGCCCTAATAATTCACCCAGAGCTTCACGGCGTCCTTCACTTTCAACCGAAAAAATCACCGGTCCAATGGCGCTTTCAAGAAACTTACGCAGATTATCAAGCGGGGACTTATTCTGTGCCTGCACTGCCAGTTCCGGCAGGGGCTGATAACCCAGATTGACGTTGGCAGCTTTGGATGGCAATACGTCGGTCTTAAGCTGCACGCGTGGCCAGGCTTTTAATTCACTGAACAGCGCATCCGGGCGTAACCATAATACCTGAGGCTCCAGCAGCGGGCGCATCGGATCGACACCGCGATTTTCAAAGCGTGCCTGGGCATCTTGCCAGAAGCGTTCGGCACTGCTTTCTAAATCTCCGGTATTGACCAGTAAGGTATTGGCGGGCAGGTAGCTAAATAGCGTCACTAAGGGTTCGCTAAAAAATAGCGGCTGCCAGTATTCAATACCTGCTGGCAAAGTCCCTTTACTGACCTGCTGGTAAATATGCTCAGGTTCACGTTTGACATCGAACTTATCGCGCCACTGGCTGCGGAACAATTCAATGGCATTTTTATCCGTCGGAAACTCGTGAGCAGGGAGCAGATTAATAGCATCGACTTCGTCTAGTGTTCGTTGTGAGTCCACATCAAAGACCCGCAAACTGTCGATTTCATCATCGAAAAAGTCGATGCGGTAGGGCTGTTCACTGCCCATCGGGTAGAGATCTAACAAGGCTCCACGCGTGGCAAACTCACCATGTGCCATCACCTGATCGACACTACGGTATCCGGCCTGTTCCAACTGAGCGCGTAAATTATCCCGCGACAGACGCTGACCCTTTTTCATGACCAGAGCATGGCCGTGCAGATAGTTATGCGGGCAAACTCGCTGCATCAGGGTATTGACCGGTAAAATCAGTACCCCGCGTTGCATATTGGGCAACCGATAGAGGGTTGCCAGTCGCGAAGAGATGATTTCCTGATGGGGTGAAAAACTGTCGTAAGGCAAGGTTTCCCAGTCTGCCAGATTAAGCACCAGCGAGTCGGTAAACTGTGAAATTTCGTCATGCAGTCGCAGTGCGTTCTGCATATCCGGGGTTATCAGTACCACCGGACCATGATGCCGTTCTGTGATTTCTGCTACTTCAGTTGCACAGGCAGAACCCACCAGCTCGCCAAGTACTCGTTGTTCGGCAGCTTTAACGGGTAAGGAATAACGATAAGTTTCAGGCATAAAAAGCGTCACAATCTCGTAAGTTGGGTGCCGTGCTGGGGCAGATAGCCGGGCAAAGGGCAGTGAGCAAAAATAAAGTGATGATATTATTATCTCGCATCGTCGGGTATTAGCAACCCGCAATACAGGATCCTCATGCCTTCTTATTCTTTACAATGGGTTATCAGCATTTGATATCAGTCTGATGTTAGCCCCCGCGGGGATTACCGGACAGGCTGTATCCTTGAAGATTCGGCTCCTTCCTACTCATAACACGGACAGATATTTTGCCGTGTTTTTTTATTTTTACATTCACTGCGCATGAATATTTACATTCATGGTGTATGTATATACTCTTTATTCATACGCTCTGTATCTAATTCGGGTGGCACATCGTCAGCCCGGGATAGCACTGCGTCAGGAATAACAATGCTCAAGGCTTATCGGACACTCTTTACTGCACCAGGCAGTCTCAGTTTTACTTTTGCAGGTTTGCTCGCACGACTTCCTTTGCCGATGACGGGTATCGGACTGATTACGCTTATCGCACAGTTACAGCAGAGTTATGCCCTTGCCGGAGCGGTCAGTGCCAGTTTCGTCCTGACCTATGCGCTGGTTTCTCCTCAGCTTTCCCGCTGGGTGGACATTTATGGTCAGCGCCGAGTGTTACCCTGGGCGTCGCTGGTCAGTATTGCAGGCATGTTGCTGATCCTGATAATCAGTCAGCAGCAATATCATGCTGGGTTTCTGTTTGCTGGGGCGATACTGACCGGTTTTATGCCCAGTATCTCCGCGATGATTAGAGCGCGCTGGACCGCACTGTATCGGGATAAGCCTCAGTTGCAGACCGCTTACTCGCTCGAAACCGTGTTTGATGAGGTCACTTTTATTATCGGCCCGCCAGTCGCTGTGGGGCTGGCGGTATTGTGGTTTCCTGAAGCAGGACTTCTGACGGCGGCGATATTCTTATTACTGGGAGTACTGGCGCTGGTATTACTGAAAGGGACTGAACCTCCGTTAACTTCGGTTTTGCGGAACCAGGAGGGGAATAAATCAGTGATACGCCTGGCCGCGGTACAGCGTTTAACCTTATTGATGATAGCGCTGGGTACCATCGTCGGGACTGTCGATATTGTCAGTGTCGCCTTCGCCCGTATGATAGAACAACCCGCCGCCGCCAGCCTGGTACTCTCCGCCTATGCCACGGGTTCCTGCCTGGCAGGACTGTTTTTTGGTGCCAGACAGTTCAGCCTTTCCTTACCACGGCTGTTGTTACTGGCGGGAGGGACAACCGCCTTAACCAGCCTTTCATTGCTCTGGGTCGGCTCTATTTATTCTCTGACATGGTGGATTTTTTGGGCGGGAGTCGCTTTTGCTCCCACCATGATTATTGCGATGTCGCTGGTGGAACGCGCGGTACCCGAACAGAGCACGACCGAAGGAATGACCTGGCTGTTAGCCGGGCTGAATATTGGCGTCGCCCTGGGGGCGGCACTCTCAGGATATTTTATTGACCAGAGCGGTGTCATCAGTGGTTTTGTGATTGCCAGTATCGGTGGGGTGATGGTGCTGCTGATGGCTTTGTGGGGAGACTTAAGATCAGCCCGCTCTTAACCTCCTTGATATTTATGGTGAGAATGCCCTGGCAGGGGCCGGGAGCGATAACTCTCAATGCTCAGTCAGAACGCTCGGTTCTTGAGAGCATTGAGACGACGACCATGGATCTCCAGTAATGAAAAATAGTTTATTTAACGCTCAGTATAGGGATATTATCTGTTCGAAAAATAGACTATTACAACTACGGTAATATAATTCAGGTCTGTTAGTTATTGCTGGTATCTATATATTGTACATCATATGTATTAAATTTCTTTCAGATGAGAAATATTCTTTAACATAATCAATGGTTTTTTTATTGTTGATGGGTAATTAATTATATGATACGTCGGGGTCTGTTTTTTCTTGCTGTCTTTACTATTTCGTTTAATGGCGTTGCATAAAAGCAAATTGAAATGTTACATTAAATAACCGCGACAGGGATGTGGTTATTATTCATAACAAGGACAGTAAAATGAGACCCCCGCCATTAATTCATATAGCCAACTATATTTTTAATAAAAGAAATTTATCTCTTATCATACTTTACTGTGTGTCAGGCTAATCGTTTTTAAAAAATCGCTGTAATAAAATAGTATTCACCTATATACCTTTGTATAGCGGTGTCTTCTATTAATGCTAACTGAATAGTGAGATAGTTATTCTATTAGTAGGTTTTTAATATAAAAAGTAATGAGTTAATGCCCTAAGTTATTCACAAGGGGTGTCACCGGCTGGGTGAAAAACAATATGAATTATTTTGGCTATAAAATACCTGTTTTAACTGCTTAAAATAGATATGAGTAAAAAATAAAACTAACCGATAAAGACGGAATGATATTGATTATTTTAATCACTGAATAGTCTTCATGTTCAGGGAGTATTTAAATATGGCAGCTATACGCAGCGAATAATGATTTATCGCCTGTGGTGGATAAGTATTCCTTTAAAAAGCGTCCGGCTTTTTGTGGGCAAATTAATCTGGCGTAAATAAGCACAAGGATTTAACAGGAGAGATATGTCACATTTTTTACGTCTTTTAATCGTTGCCGGGGCACTGCTCCCTTCGGTTGTGTTTGCAGAGAGCACCACTACACGTATTACGGCCACCATTGTCGCCTCTAGCTGTCAGGGTGCTATCAGCACTAATGGACAACGCGGAGCCTCGGGCATGATTGATTTTGGAGTGATTAATCCTAAGCTCCGCGCAGCACCTGTCGAAACATTTTCATTAATCCTGACAGAGTATAGCGGGGGGGAGATCGGTTGCAGTGCGTTTGATGCTTATGCCCAAACCTATGCCTTTGCCACCTTAACCTTTGGCGATTTAAGTCATCAGCAACTGGACTCTCAGGGCGTCATCACCCGTTATGAAGACGGCAGTGCCTCCCCGATACGGGTACGTGTTTCTCCGACTAATTCAGAAGCACGTTTTAGCCGCGCATCGGGACCCGGATTTGTGACGCAGGAGAATAATATTTTGTTATATCCCGTGGATTTTGCCAGCCGAGGTCAATTTGATTTTCAAGCTAGTCTTGAGAATGTGGAAGCGGCTAAAGCGGGGAAATTTACCGGGACGTTAACCCTGACACTGATTTACCGCTAAGGGACTGATGATGACTGCTCAAGGAAATGCATTGACTCTTCTTATTGACGGAACACCTCTTGCCAGTCCCGGTCAGCGCTATTCCGCTATGGCTCTTGCGCTGATGGCGGTGTGTCTTTCTCCCCTCAAAGCCTGGGGTAATGACGAACTGAATTTGAGTTTTTTGCAAGGGGGTGACACCGCACAAGCGGCGAGTTTCCTCGATGCCAGCGCACGATATTACCCAGGGCGTTATTTTGTCGATGTGAATATCAATGGCGCGCAGATGGGAAAACGTGTGTTAACGGTGACGCCACAAGAGCAGCACCAATTATGTTTTACTCCCGAATGGCTGGCTAATGGTGGGGTACATCTTCGGACCGGTTTTTTTGCCAGCACCTTTCATTCGGACAGGGAATGTTATGCCCTGGGTGAACAGCAAGATACGCAAGTGAGCTTTGATGCTGCCGCCCAGAGATTAACATTAACTATCCCGCAGGCGGGATTAACCAAGGAAGATACTTCATTAGACTGGGGGTTTGGCAGTAATGCTCTGCGGCTGAACTACAACGCGAATGCTAATAAATACCAGAACGGGGTTAGTTATTTCGGTTCCACATCGTTGCTGACAAATGTGGGTGAGTGGGTCGCTCACGGTAGCGCTTCGCTGAGTCAGGATGACTCGTCAATTGCCGTATTTACACTTTCCAAAGCATTACTCGCCCTGCAGTCGGACATGGTATTAGGAAAAGTGTCGGTCGCCAGTGGCGATTTAGGCGGGCTTTCCAGCTACGGGATGACACTGAGTAGCAATAATGCGATGCGTCGACAGATGCGCGGTTATACCCCCGTGTTCAGTGGTGTTGCGACCAGCACTGCGCGAGTGACTTTACGTCAAGGTAGCACCACGTTGTATTCCGAACTCATGCCGCCAGGGCCGTTTTCCATCGATGATGTCACGGTGCTGACTGGCGGTGATGTGGTGATGACTATCAGCGAAAATGACGGGACGCAAACTCAGCAAATTTTTCCTATTACCTTGATTCAGGGGCAAATCTCACCTGGAGAGCATGAGTATTCGGTTTCGCTGGGGGTTGCTGATAACAAAAATTCTGACGGAACACCTACGGGTGGGCTTGCGGCGTTTAATTACGGGTACGGATTATCCGCTCTCTCTTTACGTACTGGTGCGCTGGTAGGCGATAAATTCGTCGGTGTCACTGGGAGTGTAACCAGTCAGTTAGGTGTTTTGGGTTCGGTGTCAGCCAGTTTATCGGGTACCCAGTCACGTTATAGCGAAGGGAATCGTCAAGGACAAAAGAGCACCTTAACGTACGCCAAAACCTTTGAAACGGGCACCTCTGTACGCACCGGTTATAGCCAGATAAGTCAGTCCTACGACACCTTAGGAGAATATAACGATCTTGAATATGACCGTTTATCTCACCGCCAGCGATTAAAAGAGAATCTCAATCTTGGTATTAGCCAACCGCTTTGGCGAGGAAGCTATTTTTCTGTGGGGGCGTGGGAGCGCTGGTACTGGAACCAGGACGGCTCACAGCAAGGGTTAAACAGCAGTATTTCAACTCGACTTGGACGGGTCAATTTATCGCTTTCGGGATCATATTACAAAGCGCAGCAGGAAGACCAATACAACATCTCGACTTCGGTCTCGATTCCATTTTCTGTCTTTGAACGCAGTTCCAGCGCCTTTGGCTCCATGTCGAGCGGGAAGAATGGCAGAAACAGTTACTCCGCAGGTGCCTCGAGCAGTGTGACGGAAAGCTGGTCGCTGGCGGCCAGTAACAGCTGGAGCGATGACCGTCAGATGAGTCAGCAAACTAACTTGTGGAGTATGTATAGCGGCACTCAGGCGCAACTTAACGGACAGCTCAGTCGTACCGACGCAGGCACTACCGGATCTGGGTCACTATCAGGATCTGTGTTGTATTTGCCAGCGAATAATAGCGTGATTTTAGGCAGAAATATCTCTGATACGGTGGCAGTGGTGAATGTCAAAGATGCTTCAGGCGTCACGCTATTGGGGCGAACAGAGACGACTGACAGAAACGGGAATTTGATGGTGCCCCTTAATAGCTATCAGGTTAATACGCTGACGCTAAATGCCAGTTCATTACCGACCAATACTGAGCTTGCCATCACCAGCCAGAAAATAAAACCGACCGGAATGTCAGTGACCTATGTACCGTTTGAATCATTAACCATTAAACGTTATTTGCTGCAAGTCCGCCAGACCGACGGCACGTTAATGCCGCCCGGCGTCTGGGCGACTTCGGAATATGGCGCACCGCTGGGATTTGTTGGCGCTCAGGGCGTGTTGTTAATTAACAGTATTGACCCCTTAGGTTCGCTGCTCTTTCCAGAGTGTCAGGTTCCTGCGTCGGCACTGACCGAATCGTCGGTATTACAGGAGGTGAGATGCGTGATGCCATGATCCGGGCAGGGTAATTTTATTGCCCGATATATACCCAGAATAATTCGAGTTGCTTGTAGACGCCCGACACAGGTTCTTTTTAAACGACATACCACTAGCAATAAAGGGATTTAACACCATGAAACTAAATCGTTGCCTTGCCCGGTTACTGGCTGCACTGACATTCACGGTATCGGCTTCTTCATTAGCGGCACTTTCAATGGATCAGACTCGTTATATTTTTGAAGGCAATAAAGAGTCGGTTTCTATTGTGGTTGAGAATGCGGCTAAACAGACCTACGGCGGACAAACGTGGATTGAGAATATTAAAGAAACAGATACACGTCCGTCATTTGTCGTGACTCCGCCGTTTTTTAAAGTTGCCGGGGACAGTAAGCAAGTCCTGCGGGTGATTAAAGCGCTGGAAAGAATGCCAGAAGATAAAGAGTCTATTTACTGGATCAATTTACAAGAAATTCCCCCCGCAAATAAAGACGGAGGGCTGTCGATTGCCCTTCGCACCAAAGTGAAATTGCTCTACCGCCCGGAAAGCTTGATTGCGGGTCGTAAAACCGCCGAAAAAGGCCTGTCATTAGTCACCAGAGCGGGCAAAACAGAGTTAGTGAATACCACCCCGTATATTTTTGCGATTGCGGATCTACTGGATGCCCAGAATAAAGCGCTGACCCTGGATAAAGAAGTCCATAAGCAGCTGGGGATGTTTGCCCCAGGGGAGTCAGTGGCCTTACCCGCGGGTAGCGTGGTGAAAAGTGTGATGTCGATTGATGACCTGGGTCATGCCGGACTGCATGCCATTGAAGGTACAGGACAACAGAGGAAGTCTGTGCGATGACACGCCTTAAGGAACCTCGAATGAGACAGGTCCACGTGCATAACTCGTGGCTAAACCGAGGGGGAAGCTACCTTGTGCTGGCAGCCGCTCTCACCGTATCTGCGTTGAGTTACGCCGATGATAACCCCGAAATGCTGGGCGTGATTAATGGCAGTGTGATGCAGCGTGGCATACAAACGGAATTGACGCCGTTTCTATCGGGTCGGCCCTTGTTTCGCTATGAGGTTGATGACAATCAACCTGCTATTACCCAAGTGTTGATTGAACAAGTGCAGCTACCCATAGGATTGGCGCAGACAGGAGAAGGGCGTTTTTGGATACAGGCTCTGGCCGAGCTTATCAATGACAGCGCCACTACGGCGCCATTGCAGGTGCCTGTTCAGGTCAATGTTGATGGGCAGCCAGTCAAAGTGATGACTGAAGCGGATAGCCGAGGAGTGATGGTGACCTTACCGGCGGCAGCCCGTCAAATCATTATTCGGCCAGCGGGATCGATTCGCCTGATGGTACCGAATCTCTATCGTGGGGATATCCGTGCGGATATTCGCATGGTGGCAGTGTTACCCGCGGCTCAGGGCGCGGAGTAACGGGCAGTAAAAGAAGTGAAGCAGGTAACGCCAGATGCCGAGGGAACAAGGAGATCTGGCAAGCGCGTTTTTTTATCAACAGGAAGATGATTATGATATTACATCGTTTAGGACGAGTCAGTGTAGCCCTTGCTACGGTACTCACGGGGATGACTGCCCAGGCGGCAACCAGCGTGGGTTCAGTTAACCATGATATTCAGTTTGGCGGCACCATTAGCGAAAATGTCCCGGTATGGAACTGGAACTTACCGCAAAATGCCACCCGTCTGGATTTGGCTAAGGCGGATGTGGTCAATGATGGCACCAACGATACCTGGAATATTCTGAGGAATCATGCTCAGCCAATCCGTTTTGTGGAAGGGTATATGGAAGCGACGGTACCGAACCAAGCCCTGCATAACCTGGATCCGGATATTTCGTATCTTCAGGGGAGTACAGTGGTGGCGGTTGACAATGATGCCAGGACAGGGAGCAGCATATTAACTCTGGAGGCCACCGCCAATGGCGACACGATCGCTAACGGTAAATTAACGTTAACCGTTGAACCGGTGCTGTTAGTCGCCAAAGGCGCATCGACCACGTCAACGGATCTGGTGATGCAGCGCTACGCCGGGATGCTGACTCCAGACACCTCTGCCACTACTGCCTATCATAACGCAGTGGCGCAACTGGAAAGCCAGCTCAGTAGTATCCCTAATGCGACATCAGCGACCTACAGTTCAACTGGGGCAGCACCCGATTTTCTGGCCGACGGGGCAGTACACAGTGAGTCAGTGATCGCGGGTTATGCCTCTACCCTCTCAAAGGGTGAATTAAGCTTCCCACAAGGACAAAACCCGACCTCATGGAAGTCGGTAGTCACGGTACAAGTTGCCTACAAGTAGACGAGTAAGGACACCAAATAATGAAAATAGCACATAAGATATCTGCCTTGACCCTGGCGCTTGGTCTGGCCACTACCGCACTGGCAGCAAGCGGCCCGGAAAGTGTCGGCGACGTAACGCTGTTCGGGAACATCACGAGCTATGCCCCAAGCTGGGTCTGGTCAGTTTATGACTACCCAGGCGGCGGCACGATTAATCTGAACCCGGCAGATGCCAAGACCGCAGACGGAATGGATACCTATAAGTTTAATAGTGAAACCTATATTGCGGCAGAGGGAAGCATTTCGGCTTTAACTAATTCTGAGGTTGCGTCAGCGAATTTTGGTTATACCGACAGTATCACGCTGAGTACAAATGGCCGTGATGTGATATTTGACGAGTCGCAGCCTTCGAAAATGGTTATCCCCGCATTTGTTACCACGACGACTGGCGTAGTAGAAGGAACCATGGCGCTGTCTGCCTTCTCCGGGAGAGCGGTTGCAGAGGCGTATTATAATTTAGCCGAGACACCGACCTCACAAGGCACGATATATACAACAAGAGGTATGACTACGAGCAACTATCAAAACGGCAGCAGTTGTTTCAGTCAGGCGAATGCGTCTCTTTCTGGCATCGATAATATCGGAAATCCTTTAGAAGGCACTTCTGCCTATCCTCTTTATCTTCATAGCATGCTGCCATGGGAGCAACCGCTGTGGGACAGGGTAGCGGAGTTACTTCAGGCGGGAGTTAATACACCGCAAGGTGTTCCGACTGGGTTTGATGTAGACGGTACCTGGTCCTGGGATATTAGCTCATTAGACTCGTGTACAATTCCTACAGTCTCAGTAGCAAGGTTAGATGCGATGAACAGCGGTTCTGCTGTTTCCGTCACCGCGGCAAACGTGTTGACTCTACTACCTGATCATTTAACGGTTCCGACCGGAACCACAGGAACATGGAACGCGACCCTGACGGTTACCGCGGCACAGATTTAACCAATAAAAGGTAAGGGCTGCGTAGGCCCAGCCGGAAGTCGGATGGCACAAGATAGATTTCCGACTTTCGGCTCCTGGTTATTCTGCTGTTTTTTTAGCGCATTAATGAAAATAAATCATGAAGGTTTAGTTGAGACGCTCCCTTTCATACCGGAAAGTATCCCGTTTTTTTCGTCACAGTGATATCACAAATCACTTCTACAATGTTCTCAGGCGGCGCTGCCGCCAATCTGTTGCGCTCAAAATACCGCTAACCGCATGCGTCTGATGATTAATTTAACCGATTGAATTCATTTGACCGGGCGGCTGTCGTATACTTGCCCTCTTTGCATAAGCCACAGCAACCAGACGGATGTTATGTATCAACCTGTCGCGTTATTTATAGGCCTGCGTTATATGCGTGGGCGTGCAGCGGACCGCTTCGGTCGCTTTGTCTCCTGGCTTTCCACCATTGGCATTACACTCGGCGTGATGGCGCTGGTAACCGTGCTATCGGTGATGAATGGCTTTGAGCGTGAACTGCAAAACAATATCTTAGGGCTGATGCCCCAGGCCTTAATTACCTCACCCACCGGCTCGATTAATCCCGAGCAACTTCCTGCTGACAGCCTTAAATTACAGGGCGTCACTCGCATAGAGCCTCTGACTACGGGGGATGTGGTGCTACAAAGTGCCCATGGCATCGGGGTTGGGGTGATGCTGGGCATTAAACCGAATCAGCATGAACCGCTAACGCCTTTCCTGACTGGCGTACAGCAATCACAACTGGTTGCTGGGGAGTATAACGTCATCCTTGGGGAGCAGTTAGCCAACACCTTAGGGGTTAAACGGGGGGATTCGCTACGGATTATGGTGCCTTCTGCCAGCCAGTTTACCCCAATGGGACGCTTACCGAGCCAGCGGCTGTTTAATGTCATTGGTACTTTTGCCGCTAACAGTGAAGTCGATGGTACCCAGCTGCTGGTCAATCAGCAGGACGCCTCGCGCCTGATGCGCTATCCCGCAGGTAATATTACCGGCTGGCGACTGTGGCTGGACAGCCCGCTGAAAGTGGATGTGCTCAGTCAGCAGACCTTACCGGAAAAAACGGAGTGGAAAGACTGGCGCGAGCGTAAAGGTGAGCTATTCCAGGCGGTGCGGATGGAAAAAAATATGATGGGACTGCTACTGAGTCTGATCATCGCCGTTGCCGCGTTTAATATTATTACCTCACTGGGATTACTGGTGATGGAAAAACAGGGCGAAGTGGCTATTTTGCAAACCCAGGGACTGACACGCCGGCAGATTATGGCGGTGTTTATGGTGCAGGGGGCGAGTGCCGGAATTATTGGGGCGCTATTTGGTGCTCTGCTGGGTGTCTTGCTGGCCAGCCAGCTTAATAATCTGATGCCGGTGATTGGTATTTTGATCGACGGCGCCGCGTTACCTGTGGCCATTGAGCCTTTACAGGTTGTCACTATTGCCCTGGTGGCGATGGCGATTGCGCTACTCTCTACGCTTTATCCTTCCTGGCGTGCCGCCGCCACTCAACCCGCTGAGGCTTTACGTTATGAGTAATTCTATCCTGTTGCAGTGTGACCAGTTGTGCAAACGCTACCAGGAAGGCAACGTGCAAACGGATGTGCTGCATGATGTCAGCTTCAGCATGAAGCCGGGTGAGTTAATGGCGATTGTCGGCAGTTCAGGGTCGGGGAAAAGTACCTTGCTGCATTTACTGGGCGGGCTCGATACGCCAAGTTCTGGTGATGTGATTTTTAATGGTCAGGCGATGAGTCAGCTCTCTTCATCGGCGAAAGCGGAACTGCGCAATCGTGAACTGGGCTTTATTTATCAGTTCCACCATTTACTGCCCGACTTTACGGCGCTGGAAAATGTCGCCATGCCGCTGCTGATTGGTAAGAAAAAACCTGCAGAGGCGCAACAACGTGCGCTGGAGATGCTGGCAGCAGTGGGGCTGGAAAAACGGAGTCATCATCGTCCTTCAGAACTTTCCGGTGGCGAACGCCAACGCGTGGCGATAGCCCGCTCACTGGTCAATAATCCACGGCTGGTGCTGGCGGATGAACCGACTGGTAACCTTGATGCTCGCAATGCCAACAGTATTTTTGAGTTACTGGGTGAGCTCAATGTTCGTCAGGGCACAGCATTTCTGGTGGTGACTCACGACTTACAGCTGGCCAAACGCATGTCACGTCAGCTGGAAATGCGCGACGGTCGTCTGACTCAGGACTTGACCTTGATGGGAGCTGAGTAATGGCGTTGCCGTTATCGTTAAAGATTGGCCTGCGTTTTAGCCGTGGACGGCGACGCAGTGGCATGGTGTCGCTGATCTCCATTATCTCGACGGTGGGTATTGCGCTGGGAGTCGCGGTATTAATTATTGGCCTCAGTGCCATGAACGGTTTTGAACGCGAGCTGAAAGACCGCATTCTCGCCGTGGTGCCGCACGGGGAAATTGAACCCGTTAATCAACCTTTTGATGACTGGCAAAATACGCTTAAACGAGTCGAAAAAGTGCCGGGTATTCTGGCTGCGGCACCCTATATTAATTTTACCGGTTTGATTGAGAGCGCAAATAATCTGCGTGCCATCCAGATTAAGGGAGTCGAACCCTCCCAGGAAGCGCGGCTGAGTGCCTTACCGAACTTTGTCCAGAACCAGGCCTGGTCCCAGTTTAGTGCGGGCAAGCAGCAAATTATCCTGGGCAAGGGCGTGGCGGATGCGCTGAAGGTTAAGCAAGGTGACTGGGTGTCATTGTCTATCCCGAATAATGATGAAGGTAATCGCCTGTTGCAGCCAAAGCGGGTTCGTTTACAGGTCGCGGGTATTCTGGCGCTAAGCGGTCAGCTTGATCATAGCTTTGCGATGGTGCCGCTCAGTGATGCCAGTGAGTATCTGGATATGGGGCACAGTGTCACGGGTATTGCGATTAAAGTCGACGACGTGTTTAACGCCCAGCAGCGGGTACGTGAAGCCGGTGAAGTGACCAACGCTTACGTCTATATTAAAAGCTGGATCGGCACCTATGGCTATATGTACCGTGATATCCAGATGATCCGCGCCATTATGTATCTGGCGATGGTGCTGGTTATTGGCGTCGCCTGCTTTAATATTGTTTCGACCCTGATTATGGCGGTGAAAGATAAGAGCGGCGATATCGCAGTCTTACGTACCCTTGGGGCGAAAGATGGCTTAATTCGCGCTATTTTTATCTGGTATGGTTTACTTGCCGGGTTAGTCGGCAGTGTCAGCGGCGTGATTATTGGTGTGCTAGCCTCCTGGCAATTGACGCCTATAATTAATGTGGTTGAAAAACTCATTGGCCATCAGTTTTTATCGGGTGATATCTATTTTATTGATTTCCTGCCATCAGAATTACACGGGAAAGATGTACTTTCAGTGCTGATAACCGCTCTGGTACTGAGCTTACTGGCGAGCTGGTATCCGGCGCGACGTGCCAGCAAAATAGATCCGGCCCGTGTGCTAAGTGGTCAGTAACCTATTTCTGCAAACAGCAAAGGGATAACTTAGCCATGTACTACGGCTTTGATATTGGCGGCACTAAGATGGCACTCGGCGTCTATGATGCTGACAGAACACTGCAATGGGAAACACGGGTAGCGACGCCCCATAGCCAGTATTCAGTTTTTTTACAGGCTATTGTCGACTTAGTGGCGCAGGCTGATGCGCGTTTTGGCTGTCAGGGCAGTGTGGGTATCGGGATCCCGGGAATGCCGGAAATCGATGGTGGCAAGCTCTATGCCACTAACCTTCCGGCAGCCAGCGGCCAGCCGTTGCGGGCAGACTTAAGTCGCTTATTACAACGTGAAGTGCGTATCGATAATGATGCTAACTGCTTTACCTTGTCAGAAGCCTGGGACGATGATTTCCGTTCCTACCCGGTGGTGATGGGACTGATCCTCGGCACCGGCGTCGGTGGCGGCATTATTGTTAATGGCCGCCCGGTTACCGGTCGAAACTTTATCACTGGCGAGTTTGGTCATACTCGACTGCCGGTGGACGCGCTTGAGATCCTCGGGCGTGATATACCGATAATCTCCTGTGGTTGCGGTCAAAAAGGCTGTATTGAAAACTATCTTTCTGGCGGTGGTTTTGCCTGGTTATGGCAGCACTTCTACGGTAGTGAGCTGGATGCCCAACAGATTATTGCCTGCTATCGGAATGGAGATAAACAGGCACTACGTCATGTGGACCGTTTTATTGAACTACTGGCAGCCTGTTTAGGTAATTTATTCACGGCTATCGATCCTCACCTGGTGGTTATCGGTGGTGGATTGTCTAATTTTAGTGAGATGTCTGCGCTATTAACGGCGCGTTTGTCGAAATATCTGTTGCCGCTCGCTCGTGTTCCCAGAATTGAACCCGCGCGTTATGGTGATGCGGGTGGAATGCGTGGTGCGGCATTTCTCCATCTGGCGGAGTAAATTATGTTGTCTCGTCGTCAACAACGACTTAGTCGCTTTAGGAAGAAAAAACGGTTGTTACGCCATCGTCTGCGTCAAAGCAGCTACTTTGGGGAACAGATGGTACTGGAACTGACAGAAAAGCCGAGAGTTGTCGTGCTAACCGGGGCGGGGATTTCTGCGGAATCAGGGATCCGAACGTTCAGAGCCGCGGACGGATTATGGGAAGAGTGTCGGGTTGAGGATGTCGCGACTCCGGAAGGTTTTCAGCGAGACCCGCAAGGCGTACAGCAATTCTATAACGCTCGCCGTCACCAGCTCCAGTTACCGGAGATCCAACCTAATGCGGCCCACCTGGCGCTGGCAAAGCTTGAGTCGGTATTAGGTGATAATTTGCTAGTGGTTACGCAAAATATTGATAATTTACATGAGCGTGCAGGGAATAAGCGCATTGTTCATATGCATGGGGAACTGCTAAAAGTTCGCTGTGTCAGAAGTGGTCAGGTCGTTAGCTGGCAAGGTGATATTACTCCTGAAGATCGCTGCCACTGCTGTCAGATTTCAGAAGTCTTGCGTCCTCATGTGGTGTGGTTTGGTGAAATGCCTCTGGGAATGGATGAGATTTACCACGCTATTAGCGAAGCTGATTACTTTATTGCGATTGGTACCTCCGGGCACGTCTATCCGGCTGCGGGTTTTGTCCATGAGGCCCGACTGCAAGGGGCGCATACCGTTGAGTTAAATCTTGAACCTAGCCTGGTAGGCAGTGAGTTTGAGGAAAAACATTACGGTCTTGCCAGTCAGGAAGTCCCCGACTATATCAATAAGCTATTGAACGAAATTGGCTAATAGCAGTGCCCTTAATGTCAATCATTAAGGGCACTATTTTAAATCGTCGCTGAACAGAATAAATAAAAAAGCACGCTTAAGGTCATCGTGAAATTAACTGACAATACCTGTGTGATTTTCTGTGCTTAATAAAAAAGAGCATTATCTATTGATTATTTTAATCTGTTGCATCGCTATTTAATACGATATTAATCCTCCCGGTTTCTGTATCCTCCTATTTTATAAGTAATCTATTTTTCGTGCTGAGGCAGCATTAATAAGAAATTATTACTGTTATCCGTTTTTAATTTATTGTCTATTTTTTTGTTACACAATACTATTTCCAGGATCCGGTCTGTTATTTCTACACTCTGTATATACCCGTCATACTATGGTCTGGAAACGGCAGAAACCAATGATATCCAAACAACCAAAGGAGCCATCGCTAATTCTCTGGCTGATGCTCGGAGTAATGGGAGTACTAAGCGGTATTTTGCTATTCTGGCTACATACTCGCCACCTACTGGGTCCATTGCAGATTTACGATATCCACGTACTTTCAGTCGCTCCCTTACTTACCTGGCTTCTCCTCCTTTGCCTGCGTGGCTGGCTGTATAATATGGCATTTCATCGTTACTGTTCAGAATGTCATGAGGAGAACGACAGGCAAAAGCAGGGGAGTAAATAGGTAGGATATTATTACTGGAAGAATTAACCCTGGTGAAATTTATATTATCGCCACAAATATTATGTCAGTCCTGATGTATCACAGAGCATATCTCTGTGATGCATCAGGTTGTGCTGAATACCGCTGAGGAACCTTATACGAAGGTAGCAAAAACGTCGTATTAACCCCCGGTTTTCAGTTTCTGATAATAAGACTCATACAGCATACTGGCATCACCAACATCGTTCTGCCACTCTCCGGCTTCAATCACAGCGGCATCCGGATAGAGTGATTTATCCCCAGAGACTTCAGGCGGTAAGAGTTTACGTGCAGCCAGGTTAGGCGTCGGATAGCCAATGGTTTCGGCGACTTGCTGGGCGATTTCCGGGCGTAGCAGGAAGTTGATGAGTTGCAGTGCGCCCTCAACGTTTTTGGCATTAGCGGGAATGGACAGGTTGTCCATCCAGAAAATACCGCCTTCTTCTGGCCAGACTATTTCCAGCGGCGTTCCTTCCGTGCGCGCAACATAGGCTGAGCCATTCCACACCATACCGACATTAACCTCACCTTCCATATAAGGGTTAGCCGGGTTGTCGGAATTAAAGGCGGCAACGTTCGGCATCAGTTTTTGTAGCTCCTGGTAAGCCGCTTCAATCTCTTTAGGATCTGTGGTATTCCCTGAGTAACCTAATTTACGTAACGCCATCTGGAACACTTCACGAGCATCATCGGTCAGCAACAGACTTTGTTTATACTCAGGTTTCCATAAATCAGCCCAACGAGTGATGCTTTTGGGATCCATCTCATCGGCGTTAACCCCAATGGCTGTCGCGCCCCAGATGTAGGGGATTGAATAGTCATTATTGGGATCAAAAGATTTATTCAGCATCTCAGGATCGAGGTTACTAAAATGCGTTAGCTTACTTTTATCGATTTTCTGGATCATGCCTTCTTTACGCATTTTATCGACAAAATAAGTGGAAGGTACTACCAAGTCATATGCACCGTCTTTATAGGTTTTAAGCTTGGCGTACATCGTTTCATTCGACTCGTAGGTTGAATAGATAACCTTGATCCCGGTCTCTTTAGTAAATTGCTCCAGCAGACCTGGCGGCACATACTCCGTCCAGTTATAGAAATAGAGTGTTTTATTGTCGTTAGCTTGTGCGCTCCCCAAAACCAGCGCCAGAGCGCCAGCGGTAAGCAGGTGGCGTGACCATTTTTTCATTTTAACGTCCCCTGGGTTTTTGTTTTATCGCGAAGAATGAATTGGCTGGCTATCACCATTACCAGTGATAGCAATAGCAGAATGGTTGCCAGCGCGTTCACCTCAGGTGACACGCCCACTTTCACCATCGAATAGATCTTTAAAGGCAGAATTTCATAACTTGGGCCGGTGACAAACGAGGAGACCACCACGTCGTCCATCGATAATGTAAAACTCAGCAACCAGCCTGCGGCAACGGCTGGCATCGCCAGCGGCAGAAGAATTTTCCGCAGAACCACCAGCTCGCTGGCACCTAAATCACGCGCTGCCTCCAGCATTCTGACGTCGAAACCTTTAAGTCGTGAATAGACGGTCACGACGACAAAAGGCAGGCAAAAGGTGATATGGGAAAATAACAATGACCAGAAACCGAGTGAAATACCGAGCAGCATAAACAGCACCAGCAGCGAAATAGCCATGACGATATCGGGTGACATCATCACCACAAAGAGCATACCGCCAACAAAAGGTTTCCCGCGAAAGTGATAGCGATAGAGTGCTACCGCGGTTAACGAACCGATAATCGTTGCGGCGGTGGCAGAGAAGACAGCAATGGTGAGGGAGTGGCGAGCTGACTGGAGCAGGCTGTCATTATTCATCAGTAAACGATACCAGTCGGTGGTAAAGCCCTGCCAGTTAATGCCAAATCTGGAACGGTTAAATGAATTAACAATAAGCAGGATAATCGGGATATACAGAAAGGCATAAATCACCGACATAAATCCTGCTTTGAAGAGTCGTCCTTTCATGACATCTCCTGCTTTTTATTCAGCAAGCGCGAAGTATGCCAGTACACCAGTAACATCAACCCCATCACGAGCGTTAGCATAATGCTGGTGGCGGCACCAAAGGGCCAGTCACGGATATTAAGAAACTGACTTTTAATCACATTGCCAATCAGTAAGTTTTTCGCTCCACCCATCAGATCCGAAATATAGAACATCCCCATCGCCGGTAACATCACGAGTAAGCTACCCGCAATAATTCCGGGCATGGTCAGCGGAAGGATAATTCGCAGAAAGGTTTGTAGCTTACTGGCACCCAAATCCCGCGCCGCTTCCAGTAAGGGTTTATCAAGCTTTTCAATACTGGAATAGAGTGGCATCACCATAAAGGGCAGCAGAATATAGACCAGACCAATAATGACAGCACCAGGAGTAAACATAATCCGTATCGGCGTCTCTATTACACCCGTCCATAATAGAAATTCATTGAGATAGCCTTTAGTACTGAGAAACAGTTTCAGGCCATAAACGCGGATCAATGAGTTGGTCCAGAAGGGTACAATCAGTAAAAATAACAGTAATGGCCGTATACGGGCGGGCAGGCTGGCAAGAAACCAGGCAAAAGGATACCCGAGTAACAGGCATGCCAGCGTGGCAATCAGCGCCATATTCAGCGAGTGGATCAGGACCTGAGCATAGAGCGGATCGACCAGACGGGCATAGTTGTCCAGGGTGAATACCATGCTGACAAAATGCGCATCGTCCCGAGTCAGGAAACTGGTGCCGATTATCATTAAGTTTGGCAAGAAGACAAACACCAACAGCCAGCCCACCGCCAGGCTGATGACGATATGTTTAAATCTACGTGAGCTCTGCATCGGTCAGTACTACCTCCCAGCTTTCAACCCAGGTCACAGCCATTTTTTGATTTAACGAGTGGTCGAAGTCAGGATCGTCTTCGTTAAAAAACTCACTCACTATCACTATTTTGCCATTTTCCAGTTCGACAGTAGACTCAAGGGTCATACCTTTATAGTTACGCTCGCGGATATAGCCAATCAGGCCATCAGACTCACTATGGTCGTTGATTTCTTCGACGCGTAAATCTTCCGGGCGTAACAGCACCTTCAGGTTTTGGCCTGCCGTTACCGGTTGTTGAGCAAAGATATGACATTCACGCCCTTCAACCTGCGCCAGGATGCGCAACTCATCAATACGCTCGATAACCACAGCGTCAAAGATATTGATCTCGCCGATAAAGCTGGCGACAAAGAGATTTTTCGGTTCTTCGTAAATTTCGCGGGGGGTGCCGTCTTGCTCAATTTTACCGTTACGCATCACCACAATACGATCGGACATGGTGAGGGCTTCTTCCTGATCGTGGGTGACAAAAACAAAGGTGATACCGAGTTTACGTTGTAACGCTTTGAGTTCGTTTTGCATCTGCTTGCGTAGTTTATAGTCGAGAGCAGATAACGATTCATCGAGCAGCAGCAGGCGAGGTTTATTCACTACCGCCCGGGCAATCGCCACACGCTGTTGCTGGCCGCCTGACAGTTGATGAGGTTTACGCTGAGCAAACTCTTCAAGCTGCACCATTTTCAGGGCTTCGGTGACGCGAGGCTGAATGTCACTGGCGGGTGTTTTTTGCATCCGCAAACCAAAAGCGACGTTTTCAAAAACGGTCATATGAGGAAACAGGGCGTAACTTTGAAACACAGTATTGACGTGACGATGTTCTGCCGGAACGAGGGTAATATCCTGGTTATCCAGAGAAACAGAACCACTATCGACTTGCTCAAGACCTGCTATTAAGCGTAATACGGTTGTTTTACCACAGCCAGAAGGACCCAGTAGCGTCAGAAACTCACCGTGACCTATGGTGAGTGAGAAGTCAGAAATGACTGCTTTGCCATCAAAACGCTTGGTTAGTGCCGTAAGTTCAACTAACGGTGAAACGTAAGACTGCTGTTTTTCCAATTTTTACACTGTCCCATCAATAACGTATCTCTCGAAACAGATACGGGGTTTGTGATTAACCACCTTGAGGTTTAACACATTAAGTCAGGGCTGGCATTCTACGGGAAACTGCGTTTATCGCCAATCATTGATATGGTGAAGCGGGATGATGGCAGTCTGAGCAAAGTGATTAACCCGATGAAATAACCGCCATCAGGCGAAATGAGTTGCAGTCAGCCCACCTAATTATGATATGACGCAATACTTTTAACACTAGCTTTAGGAATAATGGAATAACTCTACTCTGAAGGTGAAAGCAATGAACGAATTACTTGAACGCTTTCTGGAATACATCGCTTTTGATACCCAGTCACGCTCAGGCGTAAAACGTACCCCCAGCAGTGCTGGACAATGGGACCTATTATATCTGTTGCAACAGCAGCTTACTGAGCTGGGATTAACTGATGTCAGTTTAAGCGAGCAGGGTATTTTGATGGCAACACTGCCAGCGAATGTGAGTCATACCACTCCGGTTATTGGTTTTATTGCTCATGTTGATACCTCGCCGGATTTCAGCGGGAAAAATGTTGAACCACAAATTATAGAAGGCTATCGAGGGGGCGATATTGCTCTCGGACATGGCGAGGAAATACTGTCTCCGGTGATGTTCCCGGTATTGCACCAGTTGTTAGGGCAAACGTTAATTACTACAAACGGTAAAACGTTGTTAGGTGCAGATGATAAAGCAGGGATTGCAGAAATTATTACCGCTCTGGTGGTACTGAAAAATGGCGATATTCCGCACGGTGATATTCGGGTGGCCTTTACGCCAGATGAAGAAATCGGCCGCGGTGCGGCATTTTTTGATGTAAATGCTTTTGGTGCCGACTGGGCCTATACCGTTGATGGCGGTGGGGTGGGTGAACTTGAGTATGAAAACTTTAATGCTGCTGAGGTAAAAATCGAACTGGTGGGTAATGCGGTTCATCCTGGCTCGGCAAAGGGCGTGATGGTTAATGCGATAGCGCTCGCTGCGCGTTTGCATGCTGAACTCCCGCAGGATGAAACACCCGAATGCACTAATGGATACCAGGGCTTTTATCATCTGCATAGTCTGAAAGGTAATGCAGAACATGCACATATGCATTATCTGATCCGCGATTTTGATACTCAACAGTTTCAGCTACGTAAGAAAAATATGGTTGAGATAGCGGAGCGTGTGGGGAAAGGTCTGCCACCGAAGTGCTATATCGAGCTGGTGATAGATGACAACTACTACAATATGCGGGACAAAGTACTCAGTCATCCGCATGCTTTGAAAATTGCCCGTCAGGCGATGCTCGACTGCAATATTGAGCCGATAATGAAACCGGTACGCGGTGGCACCGACGGGGCACAGCTCTCTTTCAAAGGTCTGCCTTGCCCTAACTTGTTTACGGGTGGCTATAACTATCATGGCAAGCACGAGATGATCACTCTGGAAGGTATGGAGAAAGCCGTCAATGTGATTGTGCAGATAGCGAAACTGACCAGCGAGGTCCCTTCCAGCTAAAGGAGATGATTGCGGTAGCCGAAGTCCGCTACCGCAATGACGATTAGTCTTCGAAATACCAGTAACCGCTATTAACTAGCGCGGCCAGTAAAACGAGGAAAGCAGGATCGTCGAGGGCATCAGCAAAGTGCTCTGCGCTCAGCGTCAGATGACTGGCAAGGGCTTCCAGTGCCTGATGGTGTGGGCTATCCAGCTTCTCACCATTAACATAAACCTCATTTGCCACGCGTAAAACACGCAGACCACCGGCACGCGTCAGCACATCTCCCTGATGTAAGGCATCGGCAATTTCATCAGCCTGATAAGGGGGCTCTGGTGGGGCGAGATCCAGCTCATGACGCGACTGACTAATAAACTCACCAAACCATTCATTAAAGGTTTCGGGTTGATTAAGCATACCGAGCATCATATCGCGAAGTTTATCGACTTCTTGTGGCAGGACATCAGCCGGATGTTCACGCTGTGGTACCTGCGGATCGCTATAACGCAACCCTCCGAGTTCACGCCCTAACACAAAGTCAGCGAAGCCACTGATCAGTTCGCGGCTGCTGGGTGCCCGGAAACCAACGGAATAGTTGAGAGCATTTTCCAGCGCATAGCCTTCATGCGGAAAACCTGGTGGAATATAGAGTATATCACCGGGTTCCATCTCTTCATCGATAATGGCGTCGAAAGGTTCTACTTGCAGCAAGTCAGGATGTGGACAGTGCTGCTTCAGTGGCGCCTTTTCACCGACCCGCCAGCGACGACGACCAAGACCCTGAATAATAAAGACATCATACTGATCGAAATGCGGGCCGACACCGCCACCCGGGACTGAAAACGAGACCATCAAGTCATCAATACGCCAGTCCGGTAAGGCCCGGAAAGGGGTCATCAGAGCACTGGCAGGCTGATGCCAGTGATTAACGGCTTGAACCAGCAAGGACCAGTTATGTTCACCGAGATGGTCATACTCCTGAAACGGACCGTGGCTGACTTGCCATTTGCCTTTGTCATGGCTGACCAGACGACTATCGACTTCACTTTCCATCGCCAGTCCGGCCAGTTCATCCGGCGAAATAGGATCGATAAAGTTTTTGAAGGCATGCTTCAGTATCACCGGGCGTTTTTGCCAGTAACGTTCAATAAAATCTGGCCAGTTTATATCAAGCTGATAATCCATAGTGGTTACCTTGAGGGTGAAAATAGTGCTGTCTGGGATTGTAACGGATGATAGTCTGACTGACGGTATCTTTTTATTCTATTTCCTGCGAGAGATGCTGATGTGAGAAAATGATTTCCATCCGCGTGCCTCCCAGCGGGCTGTCCCCGATAATAATATCCCCTTCATACTGAGAGACGAGCTCTCTTACCACTGAGAGACCAATTCCCTGGCCCGGTCGTAAGGTATCGACTCGCTGGCCCCGGTGAAACACCACCTCACGCTGACTTTCCGGAATACCCGGTCCGTCATCTTCAATAATGATATGCAGTGTATCATCGTGCTGTTGCGCGGAGACTTCAACGAACTCCAGACAGTATTTACAGGCGTTATCCAGCACGTTGCCCATGACCTCCATAAGGTCATTTTTTTCACCGACAAATATTGTTTCCGGAGAGATATCAAGCGTGATACTCACCCCTTTGCGCTGGTACACTTTATTGAGAGCAGAACAGAGACTGTCCAGTAATGGCGCGACAGAGTGAAGTTCCCGACTGAGTAACTCCATATCTCCACGCATACTGGCCCGATGCAGATAATAGCCAATTTGTTGAGAAATGCGGCTTATTTGTTCAAGCATTTCTGGCTCAGCCTGATCAAGGTTTATCTTGTTACCACGCAACGATCTTAGGGTTGACTGCAAGACCGCTAACGGTGTTTTCAGGCTGTGAGTCAGGTCGGTCAGTGTGGTGCGATATTTATCATGACGTTCCCGCTCGGTACGTAACAGTCGGTTGAGGTTTTGCACCAGACTGGTCAGTTCCGGTGTTGTTTCCGGATTCAGGCTATTCCTGTCACGTTTTTCCAGCTGGCGTACTTCCCGGGCCAGCGCTTCAATGGGACGTAAGCTCCACCAGGCGGCCAGCAGCAGTAACGGCACCACTAATAGCAGATTCGCCAGCAGCACATAAATAAACCAGCTCCACACCATATAGGAGCGTTTAAGCTCTATCGGGATAGTATCGACCATCACAATCGTCAGGGCAGGCATGCGGGATGTTGCCGGGTACTGGTTGACGGCTATCGAGTGAGTCACTTCATAATCATCATCGGCTTCAGCGTCATACATCACTTTCAACTCAGCCAGGCGTTCTTTATCGTCACCCAGCAGAGCGCTACTGGTGGTGTAGTTAGCTTCCAGTTCGAAGAAACCATTATCTTTCAGCCACTCTTTGCGGATTTGGTGCTCGATATAAGGCACATCACGCTGGGCCCACAGCAGCTTACCGTCAGCATCGTAAATCAGCGCCATTGCCGGGCTTTGCAGGTTTAAATCAGTGGAGAGTTCGACATCCATCTTACCGTTTTCCCAGTGGGCGAGGGTATAGATAAGGTTGCTTTCCCCGCGCAATAAACGAAAGGTGGTTTTATCAAAACTGACACTGTAACCGACCAGCGCGACTAGTCCATAGGCCAGAGATAACACCATGACGACAGCCGCGGTCGCCAGTAAAAAACGAATACGCAGTGACAGCGGTAGCAGATGGAGAAACAGCCGTTTCATGAAGGTAAGTCAAACCGATAGCCTTGCCCACGCACTGTGGCAATGACTTCTGTGGCATATTCTGCCTGAATTTTTTTGCGTAAACGCCCCATCAGAACGTCAATGGTATGGCTTTCACGCAGTTCTGCATCAGGATAAAGTTGCAGCATAAGCGAGTCTTTACTGACGACTTTACCGGCATTACGGATGATAGTTTCCATAATGGTGTACTCAAAAGCGGTCAGTTTAATTAACTGGCCATTAATCGATAGCTCGCGGCGCGACAGGTCGACCTGAAACGGTGGGCGAGAGATAACCTGTGAGGCCAGACCACTGTTACGCCGCATCAGGGCCTGCATTCGGGCGACAACCTCTTCGAGGTGAAAAGGTTTAGTGACATAGTCATCGGCTCCCGCACCCAGCACCTCGACTTTGTCCTGCCAGCCTTCGCGAGCGGTGAGGACCATAATCGGGATAGTCACATCGTGACTGCGCCAGCGGCGAATTAAGCTCATGCCATCTTCATCAGGTAAACCTAAATCGACAATAGCGATATCCGGGGTATGTTCATTCAGAAAGTAATCTGCTTCTTTAGCATCTTCCGCGGCATCAACCTGATGACCCCCCTCGCGTAGCTGTACCGTGAGGTGGTGGCGCAGCAAAGCATTATCTTCGACAACCAAAACGCGCATTGCTTTTCCCTTGATAAATAAATGACGGCTATAGTTTAACGCGAATTGACAGGGAGCAGGAGGGGAGTTGCGGATAAATCGCGAGGGAAGCCCCATATGTGACTTTTTATCTCGTAGAACAGGTTGATGCTTGCCAAACCTCTGTGCCAGAAAATCTCAGTAATCGCTATCAGCGAGACATTATCGCGGTGCCTGGTTGACATCGGACCGACTGGTATACGACCCTATTCATCGGAACTCGAGCGATAAAGGCTATCCGTATGATTTTATCTCAGCAGCGCAATGAATAGGCGATTTATTCGAGAAGATAGACGAAGTGATAACCGAAAGAGAAAAAAGAGGTTAATCATATGAAAGCACTGATCGGTGTCATGCCAGAAGAGCATATCAGAAAAAGAATGCTGGCTATCGTAAAAGGTGAACATAAGCCAGAGACAGGGGAGCCAAAAGTCTGGTTTACTTCCGTCAACGCACTGGGGCAAATACTTCGCAATGAAAACATTACCTTATTAAGACTCATTGACGAACAAAAGCCAGAAACCATCACTCGTTTGGCGGAAATATCTGGAAGAAAAAAATAGTCTGTCAGTCACGCTGAAAACACTGCTCTCTTATGGTTTTGTTCGCCTTGAAAAAAAGGGAGTAGCATTAAACCCGTGGCGTTATCTACCCGTCATACTTCGAGTGACCTGGGTGTTGCCTGCGTTCAGCTCGCCGAATCACATAGCGGTCTATGCTCATCTATGGGCTGAACTTGTCGCCGATAGGTCGCTCGAATTATTTAGGGTAAATACGGATTTTGATATTCAGATAAAACAAGAATTCATCTGCAAATTTGAACCTAAAGCCGCTTAGTGTTTTGCCGCGTGCGCGAGTCTGACTACAACCGCAACGGGATAAACCCTGAATGAAAAAGCCTGAATCCGCAAGTGTTACGGACCCAGGCTCTGAACGCTATCGAATACTCATCAACTGACTTTGAGGAGTCAGCTCAGGGTATTACTTCAGCTCATCAACCATCGCGATGGCACGGCCAATATAGTTGGCTGGAGTCAGTTCTTTCAGACGCACTTTTTCCGCTTCTGGCAGTTCCAGACTATCAATAAACTGTTTCATACCTTCGGCATCGACACGTTTACCACGGGTCAGCTCTTTCAGCTTCTCATAAGGCTTTTCAATACCGTAACGACGCATCACGGTTTGAATCGGCTCGGCCAGCACTTCCCAGTTAAGATCGAGTTCAGCCAGCAGTTTATCGCGGTTTACTTCGAGTTTGCTGACGCCCTTCAGCGTTGACTGATAAGCGATTAACGCATAGCCAATGCCCACACCGAGGTTACGCAGTACTGTGGAGTCAGTTAAATCGCGCTGCCAGCGGGAAACCGGTAATTTACTGGCCAGGTGCTGTAACAGCGCATTGGACAGACCCAGGTTACCTTCGGAGTTTTCGAAGTCAATCGGGTTAACTTTATGCGGCATGGTAGAAGAACCGATTTCGCCAGCAATAGTTTTTTGTTTGAAATGATTCAGAGCGATATAACCCCAGATATCACGATCGAAGTCGAGAACAATGGTATTAAAGCGCGCGATGCAGTCAAACAGTTCAGCAATATAGTCGTGTGGCTCAATCTGAGTGGTGTACGGGTTCCACTGAATGCCCAGCGAGCTGACAAAGCTTTCGCTGAATTCATGCCAGTCGACTTCAGGATAAGCGACCATATGGGCGTTATAGTTACCGACAGCGCCGTTAATTTTTCCGAGGATCTCGACTTTTTCCAGCTGACGCAGCTGTCTTTCCAGACGATAGGCAACGTTCGCCATCTCTTTACCCATGGTTGATGGCGTAGCCGGCTGGCCGTGGGTACGAGAAAGCAGAGGAATATCACGATACTGCACTGCCAGGTCTTTTACCGCGGCAATCAGCTGACGCCAGTAGGGTAACAGCACTTCCTGACGCGCTGTTTCCAGCATCAGGGCATGAGACAGGTTGTTGATATCTTCAGAAGTACAAGCGAAGTGAATAAACTCAGTGACGGCATGCAGAGCAGGAACCTCAGCGACTTTCTCTTTGAGGAAATACTCTACTGCTTTAACGTCATGGTTAGTGGTGCGTTCAATAGTTTTAATGCGCGCAGCATCAGCTTCGCTAAACTCAGCAACAATTTTATCGAGGAAACCGTTTGCGTCGGCATCAAAAGCAGGAACTTCCTTGATCTCTGCCTGCGCGGCCAGTTTTTGCAACCAGCGTACTTCAACCTGTACGCGGAATTTCAATAAACCGAACTCGCTGAAAATAGCGCGCAGAGCGCTGACTTTATCGCCATAGCGCCCGTCAACGGGGGAAACAGCGGTCAGTGCGGATAATTCCATAACAACTCCTGAGAGATTAACAATTAGCAAGAATTTGTTTGGCCTGTGCAGACAGGCGACCACGAGAAAACATCAATTGTAAGCGACCACCGCCAACCTGATGCCAGAGTACAGCAGCACGAATACCAGCCAGCAGGGTGGCGCGTACTTTACTTTGAATCTGAGAATTTTGCAGCACGCTGGGGGCACCCGTAACTTGAATTCGTGGGCCCAGCGGACTGATAACATCAACATAAATTCCGGCCATCGCGTTGAGCAGTGGATCGGACTCTAAGCCAAAATGTTCAAGCTGACGCTGTAAGCCCTGGATACTATTACCCAGTTTGTCCATAGCGCCTTTGCTGGCGTGGAGTTTCCGCTCCAGCACCATCAGACTCAGGGTATAGCGTGTCAGCTCACCATTAAGTCCCTGCCGATTACTGGCGTTGAGTACCCCAAGCAGGGTTTCAAGACCCAGTTTAAGGTTAGCTTCTTCACCACCAAAAACCTGTAAGGTAGAGCCGGGATTTAACTCAACCACGCTAGTCAGTGATACGCGTAACGCATCGTTATCCGCCTGGCCTTGATGTGCTAACTGTTGCACCAAATGGGCAGACTGACAAATACCTGCCAGGGCGAGTGTAATATCGTAGTAGTTTTTAGCCACGCGGCCCTTATCCTTGTGTAGTTTTAAATAACGAGCGGCAAGCGCTGTTCGATAATACCGCCACCTAAACAGATATCGGCGGAATAAAAGACCGCTGACTGACCTGGTGTGACGGCAGAAACCGGCTCGTCAAAACGCACCTCAACGCGCCCATCATCAAGAGGGGTGACAGTGCAGGGAATATCAGTCTGGCGATAACGTGTTTTTACGGTACAACGCAAAACATCGCGCAGCGGTTCGCGGCTGACCCAGTCCAGCTGGCCGGCAATTAAACCGGTCGACATCAGGCGCGGATGGTCATGGCCTTGAGCGACCACCAGCAGATTTTGTTCAACGTCTTTATCAACGACATACCATGGGTCTTCAGAACCTTCTTTCGTCCCGCCGATCCCCAGTCCTTTGCGCTGACCCAGAGTATGATACATCAGTCCCTGGTGTTCACCGATGGTTTCACCCTCAACCGTCACTATTTTGCCCGGTTGGGCCGGCAGATAACGGCCGAGGAACTCACGGAATTTACGCTCACCAATAAAGCAGATCCCGGTGGAGTCTTTTTTCTTTGCGGTGATTAAGTCCAGCTGTTCGGCAATGCGACGAACTTCTGGTTTTTCCAGCTCACCAACCGGGAACAGGCTTTGAGCAATCTGATCGGAACCCAAAGTATACAGGAAGTAACTTTGGTCTTTATTTCCGTCCAGACCCCGTAATAACTGGCTTTTACCCTCGACATCGGCGCGGCGCACATAGTGGCCGGTTGCGATATAGTCGGCACCTAAATCTTCGGCGGCAAATTCGAGAAAGGCTTTAAACTTGATCTCTTTATTGCACAAGATATCAGGGTTAGGCGTACGTCCGGCTTTGTATTCCTGAAGAAAATGCTCAAACACATTGTCCCAGTACTCAGCGGCAAAATTAACGGTATGTAGCTCAATGCCGAGTTTATCGCACACTGCCTGGGCATCCGCTAAATCTGCGGCTGCGGTACAGTAGTCTTCACCATCATCTTCCTCCCAGTTTTTCATAAACAGGCCTTCCACTTGATACCCCTGTTGCTGGAGCAAATAAGCGGAAACGGAAGAGTCAACACCACCGGACATACCGACGATGACTTTTTTCTGGCTGTTATCAGACATGGCATACTCACACATTGAATTTCAAGCGCCGTATTCTAACACGCACTCTTTTACATGGCACCCTCTGTAAATGGCCAGTTAAACGCAGAAAGCACGGAAAGTGGATAACGAACATTTTTTTGATAGCAGCGGATACTCTCAGCGACCAGTAATGAGCGCAAATTTGTCGCTTCCAGAATCTGCTCCGCGCTGACCCAGTGGCAGCAGTCAATGTCGCTGTCATGGGGCTGAGTCGGGACTATTTTCTCTAAATCAATCACAAACAAAAAGCGTAAAAATGGCGTTTTGTCTGGGGCAATCCATTGGTGGAGTCCCAGAAATGCCTGTGGCTGCTCTCTGATACCGGTCTCTTCCCATAATTCACGACTTGCTGCCTGGATAAGGGTCTCGTCTGCCTCCAGGTGCCCGGCGGGCTGGTTCCACAGGGCTTTACCGTTAATAGTTTCTTCTACGACTAAAAATTTATCTTCTGCCTGAACCACACAAGCGACAGTAACATGAGGTTTAAACATCATGGCTCCTTATAAGAGAGTAGGCGAAACATCCTGCCATTGACCGGGGGCCAGACCGTCGAGGGTCAGCGGCCCCATGGCGTAACGAATCAAACGTAGTGTCGGTAAACCAACATGGGCTGTCATTCGACGTACCTGACGATTACGTCCTTCATAAAGGGTAATTTCCAGCCAACAAGTCGGAATTGATTTACGCTCCCGGATAGGCGGATTACGCGGCCATAACCAGCTCGGTTCGTCAATCATCCTGACTCCGGCGGGCAGGGTCAAGCCATCCTTTAATTCGACTCCTGTGCGTAACGCCTCGAGTGCAACGGCATCGGGCTGTCCTTCTACCTGAACGAAATAGATTTTACCGGTTCGTTTGCCTGGCGCGGTGAGTTTTGCCTGCAGTTCACCATCATTGGTCAGAACTAATAGCCCCTCACTGTCTCTGTCAAGGCGTCCGGCGGCATAGACTCCGGGCACTGGAATATAGTCTTTGAGGGTTAAACGTCCTTTTTCATCAGTAAATTGCGTCAGTACATCGTAAGGTTTATTAAAAATAATGACCCTTTTGGGCCCCTTGTCATGATTAATTTTCGTCGATTTGCCGGAGCTGAATCGTTTAGTTTGGTGATTTCTGTGAGAAGTTTTGTTCATAGTATTTTCAGCTGGTATGGATTAGCGCATTATAGCGGAAATGAGAAGCGATTGGCGCGAGAGCGATATTGCAGTAGTATGTGCCCGCACATTACAAATGATTAACATAAAATCAGTAACCACCAGAAGCGCTCGAAGGAGAGGTGAATGGAAAGCAAAGTAGTCGTTCCGACGGAAGGTAAAAAGATCACCCTGCAAGATGGCAAACTCACTGTCCCTAATAACCCAATCATTCCTTTTATTGAAGGTGATGGTATTGGTGTGGATGTCACTCCAGCGATGATCAAAGTCGTTGATGCCGCCGTTGAAAAAGCCTACAAAGGCGAGCGGAAAATTTCCTGGATGGAAATCTATACCGGCGAAAAATCTACCCAGGTTTATGGGGAAGATGTTTGGTTACCGGAAGAAACGCTCGACCTGATTCGTGATTACCGTGTTGCTATCAAAGGACCTCTGACGACACCAGTCGGTGGCGGTATTCGTTCTCTGAACGTTGCTCTGCGCCAGCAGCTGGATCTGTACGTTTGTCTGCGTCCGGTACGTTATTATGACGGCACCCCAAGCCCGGTTAAACACCCAGAACTGACCAACATGGTTATCTTCCGTGAAAACTCAGAAGATATCTATGCCGGTATCGAGTGGAAAGCCGACAGTGCTGAAGCGCAGAAAGTGATTAAGTTCCTGCGTGACGAAATGAACGTGACCAAAATCCGCTTCCCTGAACATTGTGGTATCGGCATCAAGCCATGTTCAGAAGAAGGTACTAAACGCCTGGTACGTGCTGCTCTTGAATACGCAATCACTAACGATCGCGATTCACTGACGCTGGTACACAAAGGCAACATCATGAAGTTCACCGAAGGTGCATTTAAAGACTGGGGTTACCAGTTGGCACGTGAAGAATTCGGCGGCGAACTGATTGATGGCGGTCCTTGGGTTAAAATCAAAAACCCAAATACCGGTAAAGAAATCATCGTTAAAGACGTTATCGCTGATGCCTTCCTGCAACAGATCCTGCTGCGCCCGGCTGAATACGACGTTATCGCTTGTATGAACCTGAACGGCGACTACATCTCTGATGCACTGGCAGCTCAGGTTGGCGGTATCGGTATCGCTCCTGGCGCTAACATCGGTGACGAATGCGCACTGTTCGAAGCAACCCACGGCACCGCACCAAAATACGCAGGTCAGGATAAAGTGAACCCAGGTTCAATCATCCTGTCTGCTGAAATGATGCTCCGTCACATGGGCTGGTTCGAAGCAGCTGACCTGATCGTTAAAGGTACCAGCGGCGCAATCAACGCGAAAACCGTAACTTACGATTTCGAACGCCTGATGGATGGCGCTAAACTGCTGAAATGTTCAGAGTTTGGTGACGCAATCATCGAAAACATGTAATCCACTTTTTGGGTTAGATGATAACGGGAGCCTCAGGGTTCCCGTTCTTTATTATTAGCCTGCGAGCTTTTATCAAAATTTTATCAAAATGATTTATCAAAACCCCCCTCCAAAATCCCTCTAAAGGGCGATTGTCGTCCAGTCTTTTCCCCGATCATCATTGTATCTGTCAGTCTGTTTTTGTGACTTATGGCCAAGAAGTTTTCGCGTATCGATCCCTTGCTCTTTATAAAGCCTCTCAGCTAACGATCGTTGTTCATGGAATGTAGCCGGCGTTCCGTCACCCCAGTCTATTTCTGCTTTATTTCTGGCTTTGGTGAAATTTTTTTCAGGGTATTGCCGCTGACTTGAGCACCTCTCTCCGTGTATCAGATGCTCAGTGCTACGCCAGATGAAGTTATTGCTTCAGCAAAGCTGATGTTTGAAAGGATGAACGCGAAAGAAGACTTTTACGCTATCCGGACAGAATTCAATAACCATTGTTTTGACGGCATTGAGAGAGCCGCAGCGTTTATCTATCTGAACCGGCACTGCTTCAATGGACTGATGCGTTACAACCAGCAGCATCAATTCAATGTTGGTTACGGCAAGTATAAAGCGCCGTACTTTCCTGAAGCAGAGCTGCGCAAATTCGCTGATATGTCGCATAACTGCGTTTTCCTCAATGCAGAGTTTTCCCGCACCCTGGCACTGGCCGAGGAGGGCGATGTGGTTTATTGCGATCCCCCATATGAGCCAATGCCTGATACAGACGGGTTTACTAATTATTTTGCTGGTGGTTTTAACTGGGATGCCCATGAGAAATTAGCAGGAAGTTGTGTCGCTGCCCACCAGCGTGGCGCCACGGTGATTATTTCTAATTCAGGATCCCCTCGCATTGCCGAACTGTATCAACAGCACGGCTTTACCCTTCACTCAGTCAATGGGCGCCGTAGCATCTCATGCAAAGGCGATCGCGCCCGGGCGTCTGACATTCTTGTGGTGCTCCGTTGAAACTAAACCTGCCTTTCCCGCCCAGTGTAAATACCTACTGGAGAGCCCCTAACAAGGGGCCGTTAAAGAGTTCATCGTTACGCGTCACGATCGCTTTAACGGCAAGCCACGTATTTACCTCGAATAGGGAGGGTGTGGCGATTAAAGGTTTAGAAAAGGCTATCAACAACCTGAATAGCATCAGCCGTACGATTGTTCCTGATGCAACAGTTAAGGCGCTTAACCGGGTAATCGCTAATGGAGTGGATAGGAAACAGGTTGCACTGATTTATGATGTAGCTGTGTGCTCGCTGTATAAAAGACTTCCTGTAGGAAATGTATCAATAATAAATTGATAATAATTACAAACCAATAGTCTAAAATTGAGTGGAATACAATATCAAGGTGAAACCCCACTCAGTTAATATGGATTAAATTTAATAGGAGCATCAATTTTAGCGAAGCGCTTATTGATCTGAGGTCAGTTTAGTGGGAGGTTGTATGAATGAAAGCCAATTGAAGTTAGTCGTAGGTGCATTTGTTGATATGCGATTTTAACATCTATTAATATTATCAAGAGAAATATATAATCAACACCCTCAATTTTATTTTTGGAGTGAAATAATAATGATGCGGAAGAAGTTAACATTAGCATTATTCATGACATTATTTACAACATCTGCATTCTGTGCTAACGATGGACTTCTGTATAAATTTAAAAATGAGTCTTTCCTTTTAAAGAAGGAATGTGTATCTAGTATATCAATTATCCCTTCAGAGTATGTTGGCGTTGAGGTTTTGAATACGCAACTTGTTGATAATTCAGAGTGTGCGAGAAAATTAAACTCTCTAATAGATAAGAATATTGGTGGTGAAATGTCAACATTTTTCAATGGTAATTTATGGCATACATCTAACATCGTTGACAGTGTAAAAACAGAAAATAGCTTTCGTATGACATCAGATGAAGCAGGCTTAGTACAGAAGGCGTACGATTACTATCATTAATATATATACGTGTAATCTAAATATGGTGCCAAATTTAGCACCATATTTAAATTCTAAACGAGCTTCTTATTTAGCCTAATTTGATTTATCGAAGTTTTAGCGAGGTCTAGGCGTTTTTGTAGGATATTCTAATGTTACGATAACAGGGTTGGAATGAGATTTCACCCTTACTGAGATAGCGCCAGCTCCCGTTGCATCGAAGGAGAAAGAGCCCGGTCCCATGCTTCTTACTGTTTTCATTCCATCATGTTCTGGGTATCTAATTTCGACATCAAATGATGATTGCATATTGGACGACATATCGAAATTAATAGACATTCCATCAGGGTTTCTTAAACTTGCAAAGGATGTTGCAGTTTCGACCCATTGGCTCCACCCTCAGTGTCAGCATAGTTGTCACCCCCTCTGAAAATAAACCCGAGGGCGATGGAGTGACAAATGAAACGTATTTCCCCTGAACGAAAAACCAGAATACTGGCAAAACTGCTGCCGCCCTACAATATGACTGTGGCCGCTGTTGCACAGATGGAAGGAATATCCGAAGCTACCCTCTATAACTGGCGAAATCAGGCTAAATCAGAGGGAAAACCGGTGCCCGGAGCAGAAAAAACAACAGACCAGTGGTCAGCGGAAGCACGCTTTGCCGTAATAGTCGAAACCGCCACACTCAGTGAGGCCGAAATCGCGGAATACTGCCGTAAAAAAGGGCTTTATCCGGAGCAACTTGTTCAGTGGAAACAGGGCTTTATGCAGACTGAAAACCCTAATGATAAAGCTGCGTTGAAGCTGAGCCAGAAAGAAAATAAACAGCTAAAGAAAGAGCTGCATCGCAAAGAAAAAGCCCTTGCGGAGGCGGCAGCCATACTGGTGCTGCGAAAAAAGCTCACGGACTACTACGGGGAAACCGACGGGGACGACTGACCCCTGAAGGTGAACGACAGCAGTTTATTCTCTGGATAAATGAGGCAGTAACCTCGGGAGCACGCCGGGTCATTGCCTGCCAGGAAGTTAACATCAGCCTGCGTACCTGGCGGCGATGGGTGAATAATCCGTGTGACCAGAGACCTGAGGTATCCCGGCCGGTGCCCTTTAACCGGCTCAGTCAGGAGGAAGAAACCCGGATCCGGGCTATCTGCCATGAACCGGAATATGCCAGTCTGCCACCGTCACAAATCGTGCCGCGTCTGGCCGATAAGGGTATTTACCTGGCCAGTGAGTCAAGCTTCTATCGGGTGTTGCGTCGCTCAGGTGAAGTTCATCGCAGAGGGCGTCAAACACGGCAGCAGAAGGTGTCAGCCCCGACAACATTTGTCGCATCCAGGCCTTGTCAGGTCTGGTCGTGGGACATCACCTGGCTGCCCTCGGTAGTGCGCGGCCGCTGGTTTTATCTGTATATGATACTCGACCAGTACAGCCGGAAAATTACCGGGTATGAAGTCCATGAGACGGAAAGTGGTGAACAGGCTGCGGCGCTGATACAACGTAGCGTGATACGGGAAGGCTGCTGGCGTCAGCCCCTGGTGTTACATGCTGATAACGGGGCGGCGATGAAATCGCAGACAATGCAGATGAAACTGCATGAACTTAATATCACCCCGTCTCACAGCCGACCACGAGTGAGTAATGATAACGCCTGTGTGGAGTCACTGTTCCGCACCCTGAAATATGTCCCGAAATGGCCGTCATCTGGTTTTAAAACACTGGAAGAAGCACGAGTCTGGGTGAATAAATTTACCCGGTGGTATAACGAAGAACATCGTCACAGCGGAATACGCTATGTGACCCCGGCAGAACGACATCGTGGAGAAGACAGGGCTCTGCTGAAACAACGGGACGAACTGTATCGTCAGGCACAGAAGGAGCATCCTGAGCGCTGGTCAGGAAAGACAAGAAACTGGCAACCGGAAGGTTCGGTAACACTGAATCCGGAACGGGAAAAACAGGCGGCTTAAATTAACCAGGGGTGCCAACTACCTTGACACTTACCGTCCATACCCCAGGTGAAGCTACTACTGCTTTTCGATCAACTGCTCCACTATATGTAGTTCGTGGTTGGCAGAATACTCCACCATTTTTTTATTTGAGCGAATTCTGCTCATTGTCTCCCTAATATCACTAACTCTTTGCCGGTAGCTCATGCCAGCAATATTCCATTTATTAAATAAGGTGGATACTGTCCAACTTGTTTAAATATTGTTTCCCATTCTTCATGAAAGGTGTTGCTGGCACTGATAAGAAAACGACTACCGTCCCTGTAACAGCCTGAAGTTGACCTGGGTAATATCAATATAGCGATCGGGAAACAGGGTTCGGATAACATCATAGCGCGGGTAAATTCATCCACTAATGATGTCGGTTATAGGTTTGTCAACCATATCGAACACAGAGTATGTAACACGTGGAGTATCCATATGTGGTCAACATAAATTAGCTATAGAGTGAGTTTTTTCTGGAACAATCATTCTAATTTATCCGGTGCCAAACCCTTAAGATACTATCGCCGGGATTTATACTTCAGCTATTCGTAAATATATTAGTCCATCCTTCCAGGTAAAAAACGAGCAACTCTGTCTAACACATCTGTAACTTGTTCACATAACATTAACATTCAAATTTAATTATGATCAGCATATTATTATCTCATGATTGTTTTATTTTCCCATGACTAAAAGGAGTAGGGGTAATGTTTCTTTTAAATTAATCCATTGTAACATCATGATATATATCATGGGCTGGCTATTGGCACCGTGAAGCGAAATGGGAAAGATGGCTGGTATCAGTCTTGTCAGGTGGTGAGTTAGCGCGGAATGGGCGGCATAACCGCGACCATTTCTACTGATAAGAAGATAAGGCAGACACCATCTATCAGCGCAAATATAAATACACCGCCGGTAAAGTAAAATAAAAGTTATTCAGCTAAGTAATAAATATAGACTAGCATAATTGCTAGCAATTATAGGTTTATTCAAAGATGGGCGAGATCATATTTTTGATAAATAGATTGCATCGACATCTATTAGCGTTATTGTGTTTTTTTTTAAACATCTGCTGAGTTAGATAAATTCGAATACCTTTAGCACCTTATTATTCTATAATGATTTTTGAGATTTCGTAGGCGTGGAGGATATTAACCCTATTAATGATAATTTTTTGTTAAATTCATTTTATGTAATGTTGTGTTACATCTTGCTGTTTTAAATTAACAGGCTATCGTTCTTGCACTTAATTCAACAGGTATTTACCCAGGGTATTAAAACCCCTTTAACGACCTGAAAATACAGTGCCAGCTTGCTAGTGAATGCAATGAAATCTCTTTTCTTTAATGTTTTAATTTACCATAACTGACGTAAATAATAAGACTATTCTTATAGGGAAAATTGTTTTTATTAATTGACTGGCATTGGCAGTTTCTATTATTACATCGACCAGGGATAGTCATGTCTAACTCCTATCAGTCAGAGATTCCGAAAGCACGCGTTAATATTCAATTAAATCTTCATACCGGGGGCGCCCAGCGGAAAGTTGAATTACCGCTCAAACTTATGGTGGTGGGTGATTACAGTAACGGTGCCGAGCAACGTCCGGTATCAGAACGTGAGACCGTCAATATCAATAAAACCAATATCGACAATGTATTATCCGGATTTTCTCCCGCAGTAAATATTTCTGTAGCAAACACCCTCGCCGGTGATGGCAGTGAAGAGAACGTCAGTCTTTCTTTTAATGAAATGAAAGACTTCGAACCAGAACAGGTCGCTCGTCAAATCCCCCAGTTAAAAGCCATGCTGGCTATGCGCAATCTGCTACGCGATCTGAAAGCTAATTTGCTGGACAACGTCACTTTCCGCAAAGAGCTGGAAAAAATCCTGCTTGACCCAGCACTTAGCGCTGAACTGCGCAGTGAACTGTCAGTCCTGGCTCCGAAACAGCCATAACAGTCACGATGATTTAACGGATTAATTAAGGAATGCTGATGTCTGTAAAAAATGAGAACGCCGCGGGTGGTGAGAGTGTGGTACTGGAGCGCCCGGAAGCAGGCAGTGTCTACGCCTCTCTGTTCGAGAAAATTAACCTGAGTCCGGTCTCTGCGCTCAGTGCCCTGGATATCTGGCAGGATGCACAAGCTCTGTCTGATGCTACAGCCGATGAGCGGCTGACCGCCGGTATGCAGGTATTTCTGGAGTGTTTGAGCAAAGCGGGCTCAAAGGTTGATAAGCTGGATAAGTCGTTAATTGACCACCATATCGCCGATCTGGATTTCCAGATTAGCCGCCAGTTGGACGCGGTGATGCATCATGAGGCCTTCCAGGAAATAGAAAGCACCTGGCGTGGCCTGAAGTCTTTGGTCGATAAAACTGATTTCCGCCAGAACGTTAAAATCGAGCTGCTTGATCTGTCAAAAGACGCTCTGCGTCAGGACTTCGAGGACGCGCCGGAAATCGTTCAAAGCGGATTATACCAGCACACCTATACTGCTGAGTATGACAGCCCTGGCGGCGAGCCAATTGCAGCCCTGATTTCCGCCTATGAGTTTGACGCGTCGGCGCAGGACATGGCGTTGCTGCGTAATATCTCTAAAGTGTCGGCGGCAGCACATATGCCGTTTATCGGCTCAGCCGGCCCGAAATTCTTCCTGAAAGACTCGATGGAAGAGGTGGCGGCGATTAAAGATATTGGCAACTATTTTGACCGTGCAGAGTACATCAAATGGAAGTCTTTCCGTGAAACGGACGACAGCCGCTATATCGGCCTGGTGATGCCCCGCGTCCTCGGTCGTCTGCCTTATGGTCCGGACACGGTTCCGGTGCGTAGCTTCAACTACGTTGAAGAGGTGAAAGGCCCTGACCACAATAAATACCTGTGGACCAACGCCTCGTTTGCGTTTGCGGCTAATATGGTGAAAAGCTTTATCAACAACGGCTGGTGCGTACAAATCCGTGGCCCGCAGGCCGGTGGTGCAGTAAAAGACCTGCCTATCCATATGTATGACCTGGGCACCGGTAATCAGGTGAAAATCCCCTCTGAGGTGATGATCCCGGAAACCCGCGAGTTTGAGTTTGCTAACCTCGGTTTCATCCCGCTGTCATATTACAAAAACCGTGACTATGCCTGCTTCTTCTCGGCGAATTCAACCCAGAAACCCGCGCTGTACGACACGCCCGATGCCACAGCTAACAGCCGTATCAACGCCCGCCTGCCTTATATCTTCCTGCTGTCGCGGATCGCCCATTACCTGAAGCTTATCCAGCGCGAGAATATCGGCACCACCAAGGACCGTCGCCTGCTGGAGCTTGAGCTCAATACGTGGGTACGCGGTCTGGTGACTGAAATGACCGATCCGGGTGATGATCTGCAAGCCTCTCATCCGCTGCGTGATGCCAAAGTGATCGTCGAAGATATTGAAGACAACCCAGGTTTCTTCCGCGTGAAGCTGTATGCGGTACCGCATTTCCAGGTGGAAGGGATGGATATCAATCTGTCACTGGTTTCTCAGATGCCGAAAGCCAAAGCGTAAAAAAGGGGATCAGGGATGAAAATTTATCGTCCGTTATGGAATGAGGGAGCCTTATTGTCCCCTCAGCAGTTCCAGCAGCAGGCTGAGTGGGAGTCTTTTCGCAGTGCCGGTATATCAGCACTGGCGTCACCTTTTTCCTGGGGAGTGGAGAAGGTTGAGTTTAACGACAGCCTACTCTCAACTGGCTTGATCCAGATTTCAAAATTGAGGATCTGGCTGGCGGATGGTTCACTTATCGATACCCAGCGTAGCGATTCACCTCCTGCTCCCCGAGAAATAGAACCCGTCCAGGTCTCTGGGCGGGATATGGTCACTGTCGTTATCGCGTTGCCTCTGATGCAGGGGGGCGTTTCCAATGTTGAGCAAGAAGCGGTTATGTCGGACAGGCCACTTCGTTATCGTGAGGAGTGGGTGACTGTTCAGGATGCCTTTGGTTCGGAAGAGGAGTCCATGGCTGCTGCCCGTTTTAATGCTTCCATCCGATTCGCCCATGAAAGTAATGACGCCTGGACAACCTGTCCGCTGGCAAGACTTATCCGTGATGGACAAAAGGGATGGCGGCAGGACCCCACATTTATTCCCCCTGTTGCGTTATTTTCCGCGAGCCCAGTTCTGCGCGAACGACTTGTGCTGCTTAACCGTCAGCTTCGTTCACGTCGTCAACGCCTGATGACCATGCGTCGAGAAAGCAATGAGCGTTTAGCGGATTTTGCAGTAGCTGATGTTTCCTTATTTTGGCTATTGAATGCGCTTAACTCCCATGCTCGGGTGCTGACGGAGTACGAACGCTTTCCTACGCGCCATCCAGAACAGATCTGGGCAGAGCTGGTCAGACTGGCAGGTAGCATGCTGACCTTTTCACTGGAAAACGATCTTGATGCCATCCCCGGTTATGACCATGCCGAGCCGGTAAAAGCGTTCTTTCCACTGTTTGAACTGATAACAGGTTTACTGGAGGCGAGTCTGCCATCACGGGTTATCACACTTGAGATGTCTCGTCCGGACAGACAAACGTGGAAAGCGAATCTGCACGATCCCCGCCTTCGCGAAGAGACCGACCTGTATCTCTCTGTACGCTCAGATATTCCTGCCTGGCAAATCGCAGATAAATTTCCTGCACTCTGTCAGGCAGGCTCTCCTGATGATGTTAATGAGATCTATGGCGCAGCGCTTAAAGGGATCCCGCTTATTCCTATCAGCCGAGTCCCCGCTACATTACCGGTTCGTATGGAAAACCAATATTTCGCACTTGATATGGCAAGTGCTGCTGCCCGTGAGATGCAGGATCAGGGCGTGTGTCTGTTCTATGTGCCTGATCTTCTCGGAACACTTGAACTTGAACTGTTTGCGGTGCTGCGCTCATGAGACAGGATATTGATATCGACCAGTTGATGACGGAAACCTGGCTCACCGTCAGCATGCTGAAGAACGGCGCGCTAGCTCTCGATGGCATCGCGCTTTATGACAAATGCGTTAAGCAGGTTGAAAGTGTTCGCCATGCGCTAGAGCGTGCCGGATACGATGAAACGAGCATTGATCATATTACTTATGCCCAGTGCGCTCTGCTGGATGAAACAGTCATGAGCCGTAAAACTGGCAGGCCTGAAGAAGGTGAAGATCCGCGAGCCGATGAAGGTCAGATGGCCTGGCGTAAGGCTCCGCTTCAAGCCAGATTCTTTGGCTCACTTCGGGCAGGTGAGGCTCTCTGGAACCGCATTACGCAAGTGTTGCGTCAACCCACCTCTGATAAGGCTGTTTTGACCTGCTATCACCGGGTGATTTCTTTGGGTTTCCAGGGGCTGTATGGCCTGAGTACGGTGAGTCAGACACAACGCGATGAAGTGGCTAAAGCCTTGTCTGAACGGGTGGCTTTATCTGATGCTGACTTGTCACTGGTGGTCTACCGTTCGGGTAAACGCCGTTGGAGCTTGCTGCGTTCGATTTGGTTTTGGGTTGTCCTCGCCGTCATCCTGACAGGAGTCTTCTGGTGGGGAGGGCATCTATGGCTTCAGGCGTTGTTGTCGGCGCAAATACCGGAGCTGCACGGCTAATGCGTAAATCAGTCATCATCCCGGTTGTCTTACACACCCTTGCAGGGGGGAGCGCATTATTGTGCTTACTCTGGTTTTTTATCCCCGCAGGGAATGTGCTTAAAGGATTGTTAACGTTGCTGATTATTATCCTTTCAGCTTGTTTTATCTGGAGAAATAGTCGCCGTAGGGATACACAAAAAAGCAACGCTGTTTCAGCAATTAAGCTGCCATTACTGGATACTCAGGGGCCTATCGTATTGGTCTGTGGAGATGCGCTGGATGAGAAATTCCAGGGACAGTCACTGCGTAAAACAGCGCAAGGTTGGTGGTTGCGAGCAGGAGAGGTGATTTATTTAACCGATATTGTTCGCTGTATCCTGGCTCAATATCCCTGCCAGACTGGCCAGCTTTCGGTGATGTACGTCTGTCACTTGGACAAGCATCAGGATGAAGCCGTTCTGCGCGCTGAGCTGAAAAGCCTTCGTCAGCAGAGTAAGCAGCTGAGCTCACTTATCGGGTTCACACTACCGATTGTCATAAGCTGTGAATTATCTGGGCCAGAAACACCCTGGATTGTTGTTCACGGAGATAAGCCCATAGTGTGCCCGATAAATGAGTCGCCGCTGGCACTTATTGACTGGCAGCAGACAGATAACAATCACAGGGTGATTCCTGTTCTTAGCCAGGCATTTTCACTGATTCGCGAGATACACCTCGATGAAATGGCGAAGGCTGACCGATTAACGCCGCCTGTCGATGTTTTTGCAGTGGCATTGCGGCTCAGAGCGGAAAACCACAAATTGTCATCTATATGGACGGACTGGCTTTATCACCGGACTTGTTTGACGTTTTCAGTAATGGATAGACAAGCCGCTCCGACACGTCATTTTCCTGATGCCATTTTACCGCTACTGGCTCCGTTCAGCTCACCCGCACAAGGTGGACAACTTACCCGCCGAGTTGTCGTGCTCGTGTGGCTGTGTGCCCTGCTGGCTATTGGCTGTTCTGCTACCAATAACCGTAATTTGATCAGGACGATTGGTGCCGACTTACAGCGTTGGTCAGCAATTCCAATGAACCACTATGTTCCTAAAGCTGAGTCACTGGCTGCACTAAAACAGGATGCTCTCTTGCTTGAGCGCTGGCAGCGGCAGGGCGAACCGGTACGTTATAGCCTTGGCTACTATCCGGGACAGCAACTGTGGTTGGCTCTGCACCAGGCCATCGATATGTATATTCCCCCTCAGGCTCCCCAGATACCGGAAGTGGAAGCCGCGCCAAAAATTGTCCGTCTTGACAGTATGTCACTGTTCGACTCCGGTAAGTCGTTACTCAAAACCGGGTCAACCAAAATGCTGATTAACTCCCTGGTGGATATTAAAGCCAAGCCGGGATGGCTGATTGTCGTCAGCGGCCATACCGACAATACCGGCAGCAGAGAGAAAAACCAGGCCCTGTCGTTGCAAAGAGCAGAGTCGGTACGCAACTGGATGCGTGATACCGGCGATATCCCGGAAAGCTGCTTTGCGGTACAGGGCTACGGTGACAGTCGACCGATGGCCTCAAACGATACGCCTGATGGCCGAGCCCATAACCGGCGTGTCGAGATTTCTCTGGTACCGCAGGCGGATGCCTGCCGTGTATCGGACACTAAACCAGCGTCACAGGATGAACGTGACGTGTTAACCCAAGAAATGGAGATATAAAAATGGCAATCCCAGTTTATCTGTGGCTGAAAGACGACGGCGGTGCGGACATTAAAGGTTCCGTCGATGTTAAAGATCGCGAAGGCAGTATCGAAGTGGTGGCTCAGGAACACAACCTGTATATCCCGACCGATAACAATACCGGCAAACTGACCGGGACGCGCATCCACACGCCATTCCTGTTCACCAAGGAAATCGACTCTTCCAGCCCGTATTTGTACAAGGCCGTCACCACCGGTCAGACCCTCAAGTCTGCCGAGTTTAAGTGGTTCAAAATCAACGATGCCGGCCAGGAGGTGGAGTATTTCAATACCAAACTTGAAAACGTCAAAGTGGTGAAAGTGAACCCAGTGATGCACGACATCAAAAATCCTGCTTTCGAAAAACACAACCACCTTGAGCAGCTTGAGCTGCGCTACGAAAAAATCACCTGGACCTACAAAGACGGCAACATCATTCATTCCGACTCATGGAATGAACGCGCCACGGCGTAAGTCTGATGCGGACAGGATTTCCTGTCCGCAGTTTTCCTGAGTATCTGCATGGCGGGTACTCAGGAAACCCCCCCACAATCTGAAATGCTGGCCTGATGCGCTTTAGGCTCCTTACCCAGGGAAAAGCGATGGGCGGTAGCGTGCCCAGAAACTGATAAAGAGAGAATCTCATGGAAAACCCGGCAATCCTCCTGCGTCGTCTTAATCCTTACTGCGCCCGTGCGCTGGAAGGCGCCGCCTCGCTGTGCCAGACCCGCGCGCATGCAGAAATTCTACCGGAGCACTGGCTGCTGAAACTGCTGGAGCAGGGTGAAGGCGACCTGACGGTGCTGGCGCGTCGCTACGAGTGGGATATGGACGAATTGTGGCAGGGCTTGCTGAGCTGGCTGGATAAACTACCGCACTCGGTGCGCGGTCGCCCGCAGCTTTCAGACAAGATTCAAACCCTGATGCAGGAAGCCTGGCTGATAGCCTCATTAGCAGACGAAGAACATATTCGCGGTATTCACCTGCTGATGGCCCTGGTTGCTAAACCTGAGCTTGCGCGTTGTGACGGTCTGTGGCCGCTGCTCACCCTGAGTCAGAGTCAGCTTGAACGCCTGCGCCCGCTGCTGGACGCCCAGTCAGAGGAACGCAGGGACGTTCAGCAGGAAGCTGCACTGGCACAAATGCACGGTGGAAATATTGAATCGGTCGAACATCCGCTGGACTCCGGAATAAAAGAAGGCGAACTCTCCCCGGCACTTCAGAACGCGCTGGATAAGTTCACCCTCGATGTCACCGCGAAAGCAAAAGAGGGCAGCATTGATCCGGTCTTTGGCCGTGATACTGAAATCCGCCAGATGGTGGATATTCTCTCCCGACGCCGTAAAAATAACCCTATTCTGGTGGGTGAACCGGGAGTGGGTAAAACTGCTTTAGTGGAAGGCCTGGCACTGCGTATTGCTGAAGGGAATGTCCCGGAAAGCCTGAAAACGGTCAGCCTGCGAACCCTCGACCTCGGGCTGCTGCAGGCCGGAGCCGGGGTGAAAGGCGAGTTTGAACAGCGTCTTAAAAACGTTATCGATGCCGTTCAGCAGTCCCCGATGCCGATTCTGCTGTTTATCGACGAGGCGCACACCATTATTGGCGCCGGTAACCAGGCGGGCGGGGCGGATGCCGCTAACCTGCTGAAACCTGCACTGGCACGGGGTGAACTGCGTACCATTGCCGCCACCACCTGGAGCGAGTACAAGCAGTATTTTGAACGTGATGCTGCGCTGGAACGCCGTTTTCAGATGGTCAAGGTGGACGAGCCGGATGACGACACCGCCTGCCTGATGCTCAGAGGCCTGAAATCCCGCTACGCCGAACACCATGGCGTGCATATTACTGACGATGCAGTCCGTGCCGCTGTGACACTGTCCCGCCGTTACCTGACCGGACGTCAGCTACCCGACAAAGCGGTTGACCTATTAGATACCGCCAGCGCCCGCGTGCGGATGAGTCTGGAGACGGTGCCGGAAGAAATCACCCAGCTGAAAGCGCAGCAGACGGCGCTGATGCTGGAAGAGCAAGCCTTACTGGAAGATCTCGCTATCGGTGGTATTAGCCAGGGGGCACGGTTGGCCGGGATTGAAAAACTCCGCATCGCGCTGGAGGCGAATATCAACACGCTGGAGCAGCGTTTTAGCGAAGAAAAAAACCTGGCTGAGCAGCTCATCCTGTGCCGTCAGGATATCAGTCGCCAGGCGGATGTCCACCATCTGCAGCAACAGCTGAACAGGGTGCAGCAGGATCATGCGCTGATTCAGCTGGATGTGGATACCCGCACCGTGGCTAACGTGATTGCCGACTGGACCGGGGTTCCGCTCTCTTCATTAATGAAAGATGAGCAGAGCGAACTGCTGAGGCTGGATGCAGAAATCGGCAAGCGAGTGGTCGGGCAGGCGGCGGCACTTGGGGCAGTAGCCCAACGCTTACGTGCCGCTAAAACCGGGTTAACCTCTGAAAATGGGCCACAGGGCGTCTTCCTGCTGGTGGGTCCGAGCGGTATCGGTAAAACTGAAACCGCCCTGGCGCTGGCCGACGTGATGTACGGTGGCGAAAAGTCGCTGATTACCATCAACCTCTCAGAATACCAGGAGCCGCACACCGTTTCCCAGCTTAAAGGCTCCCCGCCAGGCTACGTCGGTTACGGGCAGGGTGGTATTCTGACCGAAGCAGTACGCAAACGTCCGTACAGCGTGGTGCTGCTGGATGAAGTCGAAAAAGCCCACCGTGATGTGATGAACCTGTTCTATCAGGTATTCGATCGGGGCTTTATGCGCGACGGCGAAGGGCGTGAAATTGACTTCCGCAACACCGTGATTCTGATGACCTCCAACCTCGGCAGCGACCCGCTGATGCAGTTGCTGAACGAACAGCCGGACGCCAGCGACGGTGAACTGCATGAACGGCTGCGCCCGATACTGCGCGACCACTTCCAGCCCGCACTGCTGGCGCGTTTTCAGACCGTGATTTACCGCCCTCTGAATGAATCTGCAATGCGCACCATTGTGGAGATGAAACTCGACCAGGTGAGCCAGCGTCTGAGTCGCCATTACGGCCTGACCACCCATATTGAAGAGAGCGTATTTGAGGTGCTTACCTCCGCCTGCCTGCTCCCGGATACCGGGGCGCGTAATATCGACAGCCTGCTAAATCAGCAGATCCTGCCGGTGCTGAGCCAGCAACTGCTGGTGCATATGGCGGCGAAACAAAAACCGACTTCATTGACATTAGGGTGGAGTGAGGATGACGGAATTGGGCTGATATTTGATCAGCTGGCTTAAGGAGGAACGCGATGAGTGATACCTTGATAACTACGGCAACCGGCCTGGTACAACAGCTGCTGGGGCAGTCTCGTTACCGGATTGATGTCCATGGTTGTACTGATTTTCTTGATGTACTGCACTACAGCGCGGTGGAGTCGCTGAGCCAGCCATGGCGATACGAGGTATCGCTTAATAGCTCCGCTGCGGATATTGCCTGTGAAACCATACTGCTAAAACCCGCATCATTTACTTTTCAGACGCCACTTTTTGACGGCGCACCTGCTGTTCCGGTACGGACCGTCTACGGTGTGGTGGAGTCATTTCGCCGGGTCTCTTCTGCCCGGGATAATACCCGTTACGCGTTGACATTAGTCCCGCGTATTGCCCTGCTTGCACAGACTAAAGGCTGCGAAATATTCCTCAACCAGTCGGTGACCGAAGTGGTTGAGCAAGTGCTGCGTAAGCATGGTTTAGAAGGACCCGATTTTGAATTCCGTTTATCCCGTGAATACGGGGCCCGAGAGCTGATTACCCAGTGGCGTGAAACGGACCTGGCGTTTGTGCAGCGTCTGCTGGCTGAAGTGGGTATTTTCTGGCGTTTTGAGATGGACAGCCGTCTTGAGCAGGATGTGGTGATCTTTCAGGATACCCAGCAGCAGTATCAGTTTGGTATCACTCTTCCGCTACGTCATCAGGCTGGAATGAGTGACAGCGGGCAGGAAAGTATCTGGGATATCCAGACAGCCTGCCGCGTGGTGAGTGGCAGTGTTGCCACCCGGGATTACAACTACCGTGACGCACTGACACCGCAGGACAGCACTAAAAGTATTGGCAGTCAGGAAGGTATTACCACAGGGGAAACCTACCATTATGCGGAACCTTTCCTGACCGAAGGCGATAGCGAACTTATAGAAAGCGGCGCCTGGTTTGCTCACTTACGCCATGGGCGTATCCTGAATAAACAGTATCGCGTGCGCGGTCACTCCTCCAGTCCCAGTCTGGCTCCGGGGCAGGTACTGGAAACCGACAGCGGGTTACCCGATGCGGCGGCAGACGGCATTGTGATTACGACCGTGCGTAGCCGTGGTTCGCGTAAAAGCAGTTTTACGCTGGAGTTTGAAGGCATTCCCTACAGTGAGACCGTCTGCTATCGCCCGGCACTGCTTAATCGTCCGGTGATATCCGGATCTCTGCCCGCCCGGGTAGAAAGCGCTCAGAAGGGTGATATCTATGCCTGGTTAGATAGCCAGGGCCGCTATCGCGTGAAGCTGGACTTTGACCGCAACAGTAGCGAACAGGGTTATGCCTATCTGTGGCTGCGCATGGCAAAACCCTACGCCGGTGATACCTGTGGCTGGCATGCCCCGCTACTCGATGGTACCGAAGTCGCTGTAGTGTTTGACAGCGGTGACCCGGATCGTCCGTATATTGCTTATGCTCAGCATGACTCAGAACACCCTGATCATGTTACCCATGATAACCATACCCGTAATATCTGGCGCACCCCGGCAAATAACAAACTGCGCATGGAAGACCTGCGCGGTGAAGAGCATATCAAGCTGGCCACGGAATACGGTAAAACTCAGCTGAATATGGGGCATCTGGTCAATGCTCAGCGCGAACAGCGCGGTACCGGCTTTGAATTACGCACCGATGAATTTGGTGCTATTCGGGCAGCTAAAGGCCTGTTTCTGACAGCAGAGGATCAGCCCAAAGCCCGGGGGGCGGTACTGGAAATGACGCCGGCTATCAACCAGATAAAGCAGGCAAATAGCCAGATGCAGGCGCTGAACAGTTCGGCTGAAACGGCGGGAGCCCTGGTGTGTGATATCAGGACGCAAATTAATTTAGCCACTGACCGAATCAAAGACCTCCAGTCCGCGGTGCTGCTAGCCAGCGCCCCGCAGGGCGTGGCGCTCACCTCGGGTGAACATCTTCAGCTTACCAGTACCCGCAATACCATGATAAACGCGGGCCAGCACCTTGATATCGGCGCAATGAAAAATCTGTCGGTTGCGGTTGAAAAAGCGCTGGGGCTGTTTGTCCATAAAGAAGGTGCCAAACTGGTCGCCAACCTGGGTGATATTGAGATACAGGCACAGAAGAACACGATGGCGTTGTTCTCCCGGCAGCAACTGACCATCACCAGCAGCGACGATGAAATTACTATCAGCACACCGAAAACACTGACACTGAATGGCGGCGGATCTTACCTGAAACTCAGCCAGAACGGGATAGAGCACGGTTCGGCGGGGGACTTTATTATGAAGACGGTCAATTACTTGGTGCCGGGTGCCGGCGATTCTCAGCCACTGGAAACGCCTGATTTTAAAATGACTGAACTGAACGTTACGACTACAAACTCAGCCAAGTGGGCCAGTGAATAACAGGGATATTTATTTATGCCAGCAAAGCTACCGAAATTTAGTTACCCCGTCCCGTCGAATAAAAATGGTCAGGCGTTTTCCTCAATGGAAGATCTGTTGTCGAAGCTGTCAGGGGAAAGCTCCGGGCATTACCTGGTAGGCAGCCAGGGAATGTGGCACGGCGGTATTCATATCACCGATGCGACTATTCCCTGGTGTGCTCTGAGTACTGACAGCGAGGCAGAGAGAGAATACTGTCGTGAGCCATACAAGGGGGAACAGTTTATTCGCTGTATGGCGGAGGGTGAAATTGTTGCCTGGCGAGTATGTAAGGATTATGAAAGCACAGCTATTACGTGGAGAGATGAAAAACTGCAGTTTTCCACCTCGTTTGTGCTGGTGAAACACTATGTTCAGCCGGGTGAGACGCAAGAAAGCGGGCTGACGTTCTACACCCTGTACATGAATCTGGCTCCTTTTGATGCCTATGTTAAGCCAGGTAACAGGCTTGACCGCAAAACATCGGGTTCCTGGCGCTACTACGCGAATGCGGAGGATACGCAAGCGGGTCGTGTTGCTGGCACTCTCGTTGAAGATACATCCGTTACGCTAAGTGACAATATCATCACCCGTGCCAGTGACCGTCGTCAGTTCACGGAGGTCACCCTTTCTGTAGAGACGAAAAATGCTGCAGAAGTGACCCTGGCAGCAGGGACTAAAATCTGGATGGTATCCGACCAAGGCTCCCTGAAAACGGCATCATCGGTTCCTGTTCCGCTCTGGTGGACGAAGTGCTCACCGGCTTACGGTATTCAGCACCCAGGCGTACTGAATTGTACCTCCCGCACAGACTGGTCATTTTACCTGAGCCGTGAGGATGTACTGCAAAAGAAATCAGCAGGTAAATTGACGGCGGGCTTTCCGTTAACGTATGAGCCGGATAATGCTGCACAGCAGGTGATACGGCAGGGTAAAGAAAAGACTGATACGCCTAATACTTTTAGTCTGTGTACGCTGGGTCGTGATGTGGGCACACTGAAAAAAGGCGAACGCGTCTGGGTGGTCTCAGACGGTGACAGCCTGACACCTTCAGCAGCGGCATCTGGCACCCAGCCTGTATTTGGTGCTGTGGTCATACCGACAACACCCATCAGTGTGAATGCAGGTGACAGTATCGGACACATGGGCTTTTATCAGCTGCCGGAAGAGAATGGTAAACGCTCCCGTTACCAGGTTCATATCGAGTGTCTGAGTATGGACGATAAGCTCCCGGCGTTCCTGACCAATCCGGAACACGCTGGCGTGGACTCACCTGTCTTTCTGAAATATCCAGAAGATGCGGTGCTGTATGCGAAGAACGCAGAGGGTGTGATGGCGGCGACGGATCGCAAAACACGCGCACCGGGAATCCTCACGTTGTCTGGAGTACCGACACTCAAAACGGGCGAAGAGGTGACTCACTATCAAATCCATCCCGAAGGTGGCTGGCTGGCCGCCGCGAGTATTCAGAAAGTATCGCAACATGCGTTGAGCGAGCTGGGCTTTGTGACGCTGGAGAAAACTCCGGAAAGTTTTGATTTAATCGACGGTGTCAAACACCCGGATAACGTAGTAAAGGGTATTCTGGAGCAGATGTATAAAGCCGCACAAAATGAAACCCGCACCAGCCATGCATTAAATGAATATAACTATAAGCGCCTGTTGGAGCGAATTGACAGTAATCAAGATGGCCACTATTCAGAGGGAGAGTATATTCGGGCGATTCATAACGTATCTTATCGCGACGCTCTGTACCGTATCATCGTCAAACACGGAAGCGAATGGTACTACGGCAAAGACGATCCACTGTGGAAGAACTATCTTGATACACTGACCAAAGACGCACCGCTATGGAAAACCTATACAGAAACCTTTATCGATAAAATGGCATGGATGAAACAAGTACCAGGGATGGTGCCAGAACCATGGCATATGCATCCGGTGGTGTTTTTGGAGGCGTTGAATATTAAGAATGCATGTGCTTGTAACAGAGATATAACTCTAGAAGAATTAAAGAATGTATCTAATGGCATTTCTGATAATAATGCAAGAAAATACCTCAGTCCTCTAAATGAGGCTTTCAATAAATATGGAATATCGACGTGTTTGGCCAAAGCTCATTTGATAACGCAGTTATTACATGAGAGTGGAAGATTTGGAACTACGAAGGAATATAAAGGTGAAAATGCTGCCTATAGTCCTTGGTATGGTAGAGGTTTAATTCAGATAACCTTAGAGGCTAATTATATCGCATATGGTAAGTATGCAAATGAAGACGTTACGTCCTCAGATGTGAATAGAAATAAGCTTCTAAATATTCCTCATAGTGTAGAATCTGCCTTGTGGTTTTTTAAAGTACATACATCTTGCTATGAGTACTCTTTAGTCGATGATTTTAACAAACTGTCTCATACAATAAATGGTGGATTTATTGGATATAATGACCGCCTTGATTTAATTAATTCTTCGGTGAAAGCTCTACATGCAGAACACCTACTGAAGTTAAATTCAGGTGGGCAGTATTTATTTTCTGAAAGTAAAGTTTATAATATTAAGAGGGGGGCGCTAGCATGGGGTTTATGGCATGATCCTGGTACGAATAAAGAGGGCATGAACAAAAATAAAGCTCTTGCTCTCGAAGGCTATTTAAGATTCAAAGAGATACTAAGCTCATCATCATTTACAGATAATGAGTTAAAGCGACATTGGTACGGAATAAAAGTCTCAGAGTTAGAGGTTTATGTTAACAATAGAATAGCCCAGTTGGGAGTTTAGGATGATTAACAAAAATATTATCTTTTTATTTGGATTAATATGTCTGGGTGCTAATGCGGTATCTTTTAATGATGGTGACTTCGATTTTGATGGTATAAAAGATCAAATCACTATTTCTCATGGTGAAAATATTCAACTTAAATTTACACCATCCTCTACTGGCAAGGAAATTAAATACAATCTTGAACATTTAAATTCAGCAGATGAAGGGTTTACTGACTTATATAAATATCATAATAAGAACTACATTGTCTTATATTATTCCGATTTCAGAGGTGGAGATCAATACACTGAGGGTTTATATAGGTGGAATACTGAATTAAATAATTTTGTCTTATACATGGATGTCGATGTCATTAAAGAAAATGGCATCTTGAAATACAAACCCAAAATGGCAATGTGTTGTACTCTGTTAGGTGATGAAAATGCCAAACCTCAATACTTATCTCATGCTGATGAGGCTATTAGTGTTGAGAGAATAGTCAAAAATATTGATGACTCTCTGAAGAATAATGATGGTTTCATCGAGGGACTAACTGCTGAAGAAATTGCATTTATTAATTATCACTACAAACCAGAGTTTAAAGCTGTATTGTTATCACTTCAACAAGAACTTTCAATAGATAAAAATAGCGCTTCGTATAATGTATTGACGGATTTTTTAAATGAGATTACCAATGAGCCTTTAAGTAGTGTTAGCAAAAATGATGTTGCTATCGTTATCTCTGATAAAGCTGCGCTTTATGATAATAACGGAAATAAACTTAATTCATATTTGGTAAAAGGTGACTCAGTTAGTCTGACATCATATAGTAATGAGGGTGGAATGGTGGGGGTTATATATACAATGAAAAATGGAAAAAATATCAATGCGTTTATGAATAAATCTCAATTAAATATTATTCATGAGTGAATGATACAAATTAGGAAGATTATAATTGAAACAATTTAAAACAATCAATCTACTCGTTCCATACGAGTGATGACTAACTCAGTCGAAAGATTTAATGCATTGAAGGCTGAATTACGAATCAATATAAGCAGCGCATTTTTTCTAGGCATGATGGTTTCATTCGCAAGTTTTGCAGATGTAAAAATAACTTAGGCTAATGAAAGTACAGTCATATCAAGGAAAGATCACGGAAAGTACGTTTTTCACACAGTGATTTGTGTGTTTATTGAACGATGATAACTGAAGGTCGTAAAGTGATATATTTCTAAGACTGAATATGATCAAATCTTCTTAATTCAAAAATAAATGAAATTAGCGTAATGAATCTTGAAGATTTAATGAAATATATCACTATTATCCTTGATTGTCGTCAGTCATGGAAAATTTAACATAAATTATCTGATATTCTTCTTTTGACTATTTGTACCGTCATAGCAAGCGCTGAGGGATGGGAAGATATAGAAGATTTTGGTCATGTTCATCTGGATTTTTTTGAAACTCTACGGCGATTCTGAAAACGGTATTCCTGTACATGATACGATAGCCAGAGTCGTGATTAATATAAGCCCGAATAAATTTCATGAATGTTTTATTAACTGGATAAAAGAATGCCATACAGTCGATGAAGATGTTATTGCGATTGATGGAAAAACGTTGCGCAGATCTTATGATAAAAGCAAACGACGCGGAGCGATACATGTCGTCAGTGCGTTTTCTACGATGAGCAGTGTTGTCCTTGGGCAGTTAAAAACGGCAGAAAAGAGTCATGAAATAATGGCGATGCCAGAGCTGTTAAAAATGCTTGATTTGAAAGGTAAAATCGTCACGACAGATGCGATGGGATGTCAGAAAGATATCTCTGAAAAGGTCCGCAAGAAGGAAGGTGATTATCTGCTGGCAGTGAAGGGTAACCAGGGTAAATTATATCGAGCACTGGAAGAGACTTTTCCGGTGAAATGTATAAACGCGCCTGAGCTGGAAAGTTTTGTGACGGAAGAAAAAAGTCATGGTCGACAGGAAACAAGACTGCATATTGTTAGTGATATTCCTGATGAACTTATTGATTATACCTTTGCCTGGAAAGATTTAAAAAAGATAGGGATGGCAGTATGTTTTCGCTCGAAAATAACAGCAGGCGATAAAGAACCCGAAATGTCCGTGCGTTATTATATTAGTTCATCAAATATATCGGCGGAGAAATTTTCCTCAGCGATACGTGGACACTGGGCTATTGAGAATAAATTACACTGGCGTTTGGATGTCGCGATGAATGAAGATAATTGTCGAATAAGAAGAGGCGACGCTGCGGAATTATTTTCTGGGATCAGACATATAGCGGTAAATATCTTATCGCAGAATAAAGAGTTTAAGGCAGGACTGCGCAGAAAGATGCGTCGTGCAGCGATGGACAGGAAGTACCTCGCGTCAGTCCTTGCGGGCTGCGGGGTTTCGTAATCTTTCCCTGTGATAGTAATGATTTTACTGAAAGAACACCACTGAAAGGTCAGGTATCAGTTGACAGGGCTACTTTGTATAAAGGTGCCGATATAAATATGAAAACTAAGGCATATCTAATCAAGGGAGACTTTATTGAGTTGCTAGATATGTCTAAGAATGGCATTTTTTACAAAGTAAAATACAAGACCGCAATAGGTGGGAATCTTGTATATTGGATTGATTCTGGTGATTTTTCGCTCCAGTAATAATAGTTAGCAAGATGAAATTCATGATGATTTTGAAAACGATATCCATGTGCATTACACAGCCGTCTGAATGGTGAGTAACGTAAGTCCTGATTAATTCTCTATATATACCCGTCATACTTCAAGTTGCTTGGGTGTTGCCGCCTACAAGCAACTCGAATTATTTAGGATATAGCAGTAAATATATCATTGTAGAATAAATAACTTATAAAAGGAGTGTGTGTAAAAATATGTCAGGCAGCGATAAATAGAGCATACCTCGCGTCAGTTTTTTGTTGCGAAATTATACAATTTACCGCTGACTTCACCTCATATTTAATAAAGATAAAGTATTGCAAAAGAAATAAAATGGATTTTTTATTATACAATAAAGGAGATGTAGACTTCATGTTCAGAAAATTAACCTTATTGGCTGTGGCTAGCACGTTTTCCAGTATGGCAAATGCCGGTTTTTTTGATTCCAACGATTTTAAATGTGGAAGAGATGATGCAGTTAAAGCTCTCTCCGAACGCATCAAAAGCGATGCGTCAGATTTACTTCAGAGTGATTTTATAACCAAAAGAAAATTTCAATATAATAAACCTGTTGCCGTATATCAGGGCAGATTGAACAGTATCGTTGTAACAGTTAAAAATGTGTCTACGGGTAGCGATGGGAGCTATGGTTTGAATTGCAGTGCAACTATTTCACTTAAAATCCCGCAGGAGGCAATAGATGTTGTAAGTAATGCTCCCAATTATTTGCCTTTTATTACGGGGGCATATGGGAAAATAAATGATGGTAGCTTGGTCTGGAGCGATGTTAGTTATAGTGCCAAGCTTGCTGACAATAACAAAGACATTATTTTCAATGATTTCAACCGTGCTTATATTTCTGACGCAATATTCAATGCTAGTGTATTAGCTGAAAATAAAGATGAAATCATTAAATCTCTCTCCCAGAACACACTAAGCTCAGCGCAATCAGCCTATACTGAAGCCGATCGGGAACTAAATGCTGTATGGAAAGAACTTCCTGATTCAGCAAAAAATGCGTTAAAAAAGGAACAGTTAGCTTGGGTAAATGAAAAAGTTAAGCAGTGTGGAAGAATTACTGACGCATCTTCAGAAGCGATTAAATTAAATCAGAGAATTGATATTTATCAATGTCAGACAAAAATAACAAATGAACGTGTTTCCTATTTAAGTGGAAATAATAACTAAATAACCGTGCGGAATAGTAGATAACTAAAGGAAACTCAGTCCTGATTGTGCGATCTGAACAATCGCCAATCGGGCTGAGAAATGCCGATTATAACACCAACCCCGCGTATCCGTGATTATATTTCTGCAATAGAAATAGGCAGCACGGATAAACAAGTACTGGCTGAGAAATGGACGTTAAAAGAAAACTCTTTAGCTAAAGACGGAAGTAATTAATAAAACAAAGTTGCATTCCCTATGAGCGATATCATATGAGGTTTTTATACCCAAAATAATTCGAGTTGCTTGTCGGCGCAAAGTTCAGGCCGTCGATGAGCATAGATAAACTATGTGATTCGCCGTATGAACGCCGGCAACCCTGCGCAACTTGAAGTATGACGGGTATAGAGGCCTTATTGATAAGTTGCTTTTACTTTAACGCACTAATAAATATTAATTGATAGAGGTTATTAATAATGCTCCAGATTATCCGTAAAGGTGATAAAACCACTCACGGTGGTGCAGTGATGACTGCGTCTGACACAATGAAATTCGGTGGTATCGGTGTTGCCCGCAAAGGTGATGAAGTTTCCTGCCCAATTAAAGGTCATGGTCTCACTACTATTGTAGAAGGTAATCCTGATTATCTCGATCATGGTATCCCTGTTGCATTTCACGGTCATAAATGTGGGTGTGGTTGCAGCCTAATCAGTTCATTTTCTGCCGGAAGGGTTGGCTGAAAATGCCTGTCTTGTTAGATGCGATTCCCGAAAAGGCAAAGCAAGCCTCACGCCCGAATACCCGTCGCTGGTTGCTGTTCCTGGCTTTTGTCATGCTGGGTAGTATTGCCCTGACTCTCTGGGGATGGCGTACAGAGCTTACCGGTTTTATCTTCTGGTTTACTGCTCTGGGGCTGCCATTTTGCCTGTGGGGATTTATTTTTGGGTTACGCCGGTTAGCCTATAAAGCAGAACAGGTCGGTGTGGAGTCCCGTAATGCGCAGCGTGAAGTTCTGATCGAGCACGAAATCTATCGCGGTCAGCGCTGTGGCTGGATTCTGGGAACCCTGATCCAAACACCAGCCGGAAATAAAGCCAGTAAGCTGCTGTCGGTAATGACTCGTGCAGTCCCCGTTGACGATGTTTCCCAGCCACGGGGATGTGAAAAGCCGGTCAGATATGCTGCTCTGACCGCTTTCCAGATAAACCTGGTCTCAGAACTGAAATCGACAGTAGCCACACTGTCTGCCCGTGTTGAACGTATCGTTGGACCTCTGCCTCCAGAGCTCCCGTGCTGGCTGATGCTGGACTGTGACAGCGATATTTATCCCCTGATAGAAGACCAGATTAAAGCTGAACTCTTACAGAAAACCGGCAGGGTATTTCGTCTGATATCGGGTAAAGGACTTGCCGCATTTGATCTCTGGCTGGATAAGCATTGGGATAACCCCGGCATTCTGGTTGCCATTACGCTGTCACTACCCGCTAGTCCCACGCCAGGAGACGCAGATACTGTCTCAATGCTGGTGCTCAGCAATCGTAAAGCCCTCTCTTATCCAGATGCGTTACGACTTCATCGCCCTGAAAGAGGCACTGAGCAGACACTGACTAAGACGCTTCAACGGGCGCTACTCTGGGCGAAAACTCAGCCTGACCAACTTCAGGGCAGCTGGTTTTCCGGCCCTGCACTGACTCAGGGCAGTGGCTGGAATAATGCCTGCGAAGAAAATAAGGTCACCTTCAGTCTGTCAGAAGACAATTTCAGTATCGACCCGGTATTGGGTTTCACAGGTCATGCGTCACCGTGGCTGGCCATCACGCTGGCCGATTCTGCTTTTGAACAGCGTGGAATACAGGTCGTCGCCGCACAACCCACAGCCAGCGAAGATGACATATGGGTCACCGTTATCACTAAAGCAGTTTGCAAGGAATCGCAAGGAAATGTCTAAGATCAAAGTCAAAACGCTTATCGGAGCCGTCGTTACTGTCATCTTTTTTTTGACAGTTATCGTTGCATTTCTGCTTTATGCCTTTCCGGAAAATGTGGTTTCAGCCACTGGGGTCGGGCCATATGACGGACAACGGATACTTTTATTTTGTGCAGTGATTGCGGCTACCCTCTTTTTGTTGGGCTGGTTGGTCGAGAAAGCATTCGATTTTGCCGGGAAATCAGGCTTGTACTTCCAATGGGGGCAGAACAAAAACCAGGCTATTCCCCCAGGGACGCAGGTTATTGCCGGTAATGAAGATGAGAGTGACCTGACTTTCAGTGAACAGCAGGTTATAGAGCATCTTCGTCTGCGTTATGGACGCCGCTGGCAGCGTAAGATCCGTATCTTGCTGGTTACAGGTCATAAAGAGGACGTTCAAAAAGCGGCTCCAGGGCTCTGTCGGGATCTCTGGCAGGAAGGGGACGGAAATGTTTTGGTTTATGGTGGCGATGCCCAGTCGTTGCCCGATGACGATTTCTTATCAAAATTAAAATGCCTGCGCTCCGGTTACCCACTAGACGGCATTGTCCAGGTTATGAATATCTCAGCATTGCCAACCGATATCGAACGCGATGCCTTTTTACGTAGTCGTCAGAAAGCCGACCGGTTGCTGGGCTGGCAGGCCCCTGTCTGGTTATGGCTTATCGATAAAGCGATGGGCATCCAGCAAGGGCTCGATGCGGTGACGACGGGGACTTTCTTTGGGCCAGGAGCGACACCCGAGGAGGCCAGTGCCACGCTGGATGCCCTGGTCCCTCGTTTACGTCAGGCTGGTATGTCTCAAATACTGCGCAACCCTCAGCATAACGGCCTGCTGCAACTTTCTTCTCAGTTACAGGGTGAGTTGAAAGCAAGCTTGCGTGGCCTGTTTAATGGCCTGATGCAGGGCTCTGCGGCTTATCGTCTGCGCGGGGTGATGTTTAGCCCTGAACTGACGACTACTTGCTCGGTACCCAACACCCGCCTTGACACACCAGCGTGGAAATCAGTCATTGCTGACTGTGATGGGGTTAAAGCCAAAAAGCTGACTTTCGACTGGCTGAAAGGACTGCGTCTGTTACTGCTTGCTTTAGCTGTGTTGTGGGGTCTCGGCGCACTGTTGTCCCTGACGGTTAATCGGGTACAAATTTATCAGGCTCAAGAAACCGCCCGTCAGGCTGCGAATACTCAACTGCCACTGGCCGAACGTTTACGTAACCAGTTGATTCTTCAGCAGACTATCGCTTGCCTGCAACACCGTGAGGCAACCGGTGCGCCCTGGTACACCCGATTTGGACTTAATCAGGATCATGACACCCTGGTGGCTCTCTGGCCGCTGTATGCCCGTAATAACGAGCAGCTAATGCGGGATCCTGCGGCGGAACATCTGAAACAACAGCTCAATGCCTTTGTGCAATTGCCCCCGGCGAGCAATACCCGTACACAGAGAACACAGCAGACATACGGCATGCTGAAGGCCTATCTGATGCTGGCTCGACCGGATAAAGTGGATGCTGAATGGCTGGCGAAAAATGTCTTAATGGCCTGGCCTACACGTCAGGATGTGCCGAATGGCACCTGGCAAGACCTGGCACCTAAACTCCTGGGTTTTTACGCCCAAAACCTCCCGTCCCATCCGGAATGGAAAATTAACTCCGATGCAGAACTGATCGGTACGGTACGTCAAATCCTGCTTAAACAGATAGGTCAGCGTAATGCTGAATCAGGGCTTTATCAGGACATGCTAAAGCGAGTTGCCAGCAACTGGCCAGATTTAACTCTCGCAGATATGACCGGTAATACTGATGCCTCCAGCGTATTCAGTACCGACGAAGTGGTGCCAGGGATGTTCACCCGCCAGGCATGGGAAGAGCAGGTACAAGACGCAATTGACGAGGTGGTAAAACACCGCCGCGATGAAATTGACTGGGTGCTGACAGATAAAACATACAAGCCCGGGAGTGATGTTTCTCCGGAGGTGTTGAAAGCCCGTCTGACAGAACGCTACTTCACCGATTTTGGGAATGCCTGGCTGAATATGCTCAACAGCATTCACTGGCAGGAAGCAACATCGCTTTCTGAGGCGATTGCCCAGCTCAACCTGATAGGGGATATACGCCAGTCACCGCTGGTGGCGTTAATGAATACGCTAGTCTGGCAGGGGAAAACCGGGCTGAAGGGAGAAGAGCTGGCGGACTCAATTGTCGATTCAGCGAAAAAGTTCATAGGCCAAAAGAAGGATGTAAAACAGTTTATTGAGCAGGCCCAGGGACCGAAGGGACCACTGGAAGGGGTATTTGGTCCACTGACAGGGCTGATGGAAGGTAAAGAGGGTACCGGTCGTAATGGCAATCTGAGTTTCCAGTCATGGCTTGCCCGCGTGACGCAAGTACGCCTTAAGCTTCAGCAGGTCACCAGCGCGCCAGATCCACAGGCGATGTCCCAGATGCTGGCTCAAACCGTGTTTCAGGGTAAAGCTATCGATCTGACTGATACCCGTGACTATGGCAGCCTTGTGGCGGCAAGTCTTGGCCAGGAGTGGAGTGGTTTCGGGCAGTCATTATTTGTGCAGCCACTGGATCTGGCGTGGCGCCAAGTATTAGCGCCCGCTGCAGGAAGTCTCAATATGCTCTGGCAGGCCACTATTGTCGATCAGTGGAATAAAGCCTTTGTCGGTCGCTATCCATTCAATGCCAGCGGAAGCGATGCTCCACTGCCTCTGCTTGCACAGTTCCTGCACAGCGATTCTGGCCGTATCACTCGGTTCTTGAAAACGAACCTCGGGGGTATCCTCCGTCAGGAAGGGAACCACTGGATAGTCGATCCTGCGGCAAGCCAGGGAATGGTGATAAGCCCCCAGTTTCTCCGAGCAGTTAACCAACTGGCCGAACTATCGGATATCGTTTTTGCTCAGGGTGATGCAGGGATTCACTTTGAGTTAATGGCTCGCCCTTCTCTGGGAGTCGCCCGCATGCAGCTCCAGCTCGATGAACAATCTCTTGATTATTTTAACCAGATAGAAAGCTGGCAGAGCTTTACCTGGCCGGGCAAAACCTATTATCCCGGTGTCAGCTTAAGCTGGCGCAGCGTGAAGAGTGGTATGCAGCTGTATACCAATAACCAGGGAAACTGGGGCTTTATTCGTTTACTGGGCAGGGCGCAAATCACGCCGTTAGATGGCAGTCGAACACAGCTCATCTGGAAAACCTCCGATGGCTATGATTTAAAGTTTGTGATGCGCAGTGAACTCGGCGACGGGCCGCTTGCTTTACTGAAGCTCCAGTCATTTAAATTGCCAGGTAAAATTTTTGAAGTTGATAATACTAGTCTCAATATAGAGGGTATGGAATGAGTTCAGCAAATGCCCTGTTATCGGCATGTACTCACAATAATGAAGAGCAACAACGTCTTATTTCCATCGCAACAGAGGCTTTGCCACTGTGGGATAACTGGTTACACCCTTTAAGCCCCGATCAGGAAACCGGGGACGATCCTGCCTATGATGATGGCTTCCAGCAGATGCGCGAAGAGATCAATAAGCTTTCAGGTACCGATTCAGCGCTGTTGTGTGAATTGGCGGAAAAGTGTCTCTGCGAAGGTGCGAAAGATGTCCGAGTCGTAACCTGGTATATTCAGGCTCGTCTTAGCCGCGACGGTGAAAAAGGGCTTGCGGAAGGCCTGTTACTGCTGGTGGCGATATTGTCCCGCTTTGGCCAAAAATGTCATCCGCAGCGCCCCAATGCCCGTAAAGCAACACTGGAGTGGCTGAACAGCGCCAAAGTACTCGATACGCTTTCATTATGGCCTGAAGTCGACCGTAACGATGCGGGTCTGACTGCTGGCGCCATGAGTCTGCTTGAGTCAGCGGTTGCCAACTGGCCAGATAACGAGAAACCGTCTTTTGCTGGTCTTTGCTCTGCACTCGAAACACGGCTTGCACGTTCAGGCGGAATGGATGCTTTGATCCCGCAGAACAGCAGTAGCCAGCAAGAAGTAGGGATCGAGACTGTTTTTTCTGGTTCACCGCAGTTGTCGGTCGTTAAGTCTGGCCGTGATTTGCTTGACCAGGCAAAGCTCCTTTCTCGCTGGCTAAGCGAACAGCCGCAGGGCTGGCTGGCGTCACACCGCCTCATGAAAACCGTGCGCTGGGATACGGTAGAGCAGATCCCCCCCTTGGACTGTAATGGGCGGACCCGATTAGTTCCTCCTAAGCCAGAATATCGGGCACAACTAAAGCGCCTGTACCTGCAAAAAAATTGGTCTGAACTGGTTGAGCAGGCCAGCCAGATGTACGGTGAGGGAGTGAATCACTTTTGGCTCGATCTCCAGTGGTATCTCTGGCAGGGACTCAGCCATGCAGGGCTACCGTGGGAAACCTGGTCTGATTCCGTCACGCTGGATCTGCGATTGCTGTTGACACGCCTGCCCGGGCTAGAAAGTCTGGCCTGGAATGATGGTACCCCGTTTGCGGATGAAGTCACCACTCTATGGATTGCTGAAAAAGTGAATGATCAATCTCTGGCATTCGGCGATGAACCGGCAGCGGTCATCGGCGGGCAGCAAGACGATGTGCTACTCCTGGAATCCGAAGCAATGACCAAGGGGGATCTTGAAGGGCCGGAAGCCGCTCTTGCCTGGTTGCAAACTCGTCCTGGCATGGAGACCCCTCGTCACCGCTGGCTACTGCGCTTGCTAATGGCTCGGGTGGCTGAACAGTATGGACGTAACGATATGGCTTTGCACCTGCTGGGTGAACTGACAAACAGCGCTCCCCAGCTAACGCTGGGTGACTGGGAGCCAGCTCTGCTGTTTGAAGTCCAGGCGCGACGCCTGAAACTGCTGCGCATGAAAGCCGGTCGTAGCGAATCAGATAAAACCCGCCTGATGCCCGAAATGGATGCGCTGCTGGCGGGCTTAGTTGCCATCGATCCTGCCCGAGCCATGGTGCTCTGCGGCTAAATTTTATGTTTGCTAACTATCAGGAAATCCATTTATGGATGATTTAACCCTGCGCTATTACGAAGCAGAGATGCGCTATTTGCGTGAAGCCGGTAAAGAGTTTTCTCGTGCTCATCCGGATCGCGCTGCTATGCTGAACCTGGATAAACCGGGCGCACGCGACCCTTATGTGGAACGCCTGTTTGAAGGTTTTGCTTTTCTGATGGGGCGTTTGCGTGAAAAGCTAGATGATGATCTACCAGAACTGACAGAAGGGCTGGTAAGCCTGTTGTGGCCACATTACATGCGAACCATCCCCTCACTGGCTATCGTAGAATTCTCTCCTGACTGGCAGAGTCTTCGTCAGGCGGAAGTGTTGCCGGAAGGTTTTGCGGTACTTTCCCGTCCGGTAGGACCGAATAATACCGCCTGTCAGTATCGAACCACACGTGATATTCCGCTCCAGCCGATTCACTTGGCGGATGCCCGTCTGCATACAGAAACGGATGGTCGCTCTGCTATTCGTCTGCGTTTTGAGTGTCCGGAAAAGGTGGACTGGAGTAAGGCAGGAATTGATAAAGTTGCCATCTATCTGAATGCTGAAAGTCCGGTCAGTTCAGCACTGCATTTAGCCATGACGCGCCGGGTTCATGCAATGTATGCCCGTCACGCTGGTGCTGAGCGACATCAGTTTGACGGCTGGTGTAAACCGATGGGTTTTGATGACCATGACGGATTGTGGCAGAAAGCCGATTCAGCCTTCAGTGGTTATCAGCTGCTACTGGAATACTTCAGCTTCCGTCCAAAGTTTATGTTTGTTGAGCTACGTGGCCTTGAGTCCATCGCCTTCAATCATGTCAGTAACTGGTTTGAAATTGATATTGTCCTGAACGAAGCCTGGTCATCAGACTTGCCCTTTGAAACAGAAAACTTTCGTCTGCATTGTGCGCCGGTCATCAACCTTTTTACCCTGGAAGCCGACCCGCTGACCCTCAATCCGCTGGATAATGAGTATCTGTTACAGCCGCTACGCCTTCAGGATGGCCATACCGAGATTTACAGCGTTGATAATATTCATGGTGCAGTGAAACAGGGTAAACATCCCTATGTCCCCTTTACCAGTTTTCGCCATCGCGGCGGTATGATGCGCCACGATGCTCCCGAACGTTATTACCATACCCGAGTGAAACGTGGTGCATCAGGATTATATGATACCTGGCTTATCCTCGGGGGGCGCGCTTTCGAACTGGATCAACTGTCCGAAAAACCAGAATCGCTCTCAATGCGGATAACCGGAACTAACGGCCAGCTCCCGCGTAAGGCACTGGAAAGTACACTGCTCGACAGAGTCGTTAAAGCAGGTAAAGTCCCGGTTAAAGTGCTGAATATTTCTGCACCCACCCTGCCATTGTATCCTCCTGCTAATGACCGTTTTCACTGGCGAGTAATGAGCCATCTCGGTTCAAATTTCCTGAGTATGATGGATAACCCTGAAGTCCTGCGGGGAACTCTGGCACTGTATGACTGGACCGATGATGAGATGAACCGTCGTCGGCTTGAGGCGATAGTGGCAGTGAAGCACACATTAATTCGTCGTTTTGAAAAAGGCTTTATGCTGCGTGGTGTCGATATCGAGATAACCCTGAACCGGGATAACTTTGCCGGTAAGGGCGATGTCAATCTGTTTGGCGAAATGCTGCATCGCTTCTTTGCACTGTATGCGGATATTCACCTTTTTAACCAGCTGACACTGGTACTGCAACCGACAGGGGAACGACTGAGATGGCGCGAAAGTCACAGCCAGCATGTACCGGGCTGACACAGGCCCTTAATAAAGATATCTGGCGGGCCAATTTTTATCGTTTCTGTCAGTTAGTAGAGCAAGAAAATCCGGACTCCCCGAAGCTGGGGACGACCTGCCACCCAGACAATGACCCGGTACGTTTTCGCCCCTGGCCTGGGATGGGGTTTCCCGTCAGTACCCTGAAGGCGGTTGAGACCGATGAAGATCACCCAGAATTACCCCCGACAGTACGTACCACTTTTCTGGGGATGTATGGTGTCGACTCACCGCTACCCAGTACCTACCTGGATGATATTGCTCAGCAGCGCGAAGGGTATGAGGCTACCACCTCATTTCTGGATATTTTCAGCCATCGTATTACCACTCAGTATTACCGTATCTGGCGTAAATACGCTTATCCCGCGACGTTTGAAGCGGGGGGGCGCGACGCCACTTCCCAGTGTTTACTCGGCTTAATCGGGCTCGGTATCCCCGGTACCGCTGAACAGGTGGCGACCCCAGTTTCCCGTTTTCTGGCTTTACTGGGAACCATGCGATTACCGACGCGTAATGCGGAAGGTATCCGGGCGCTGGTCAGCTTACTGGCACCTCATACCCGGGCGATGATTACAGAACCGGATCCTGTCAAAGTCCACATTGATAACCGTAGCGGACTGGGGGCAGGATGCCGTGTCAGGCTGTCACAACGGGCAACGCTGGGTAAAACCGGAAAGGAAGCCTGTAGCCGGGTGCTTATCACGCTTGTCACTGAAGATCCTGCGGAGGCAGAAGGCTGGCTGCCGGGGGGGGATATCCATACCGATTTGCTGGTTTTGCTGCGTGTTTATCTTGGTTATCGCAGCGATGCACGATTACGTCTGCGCGTACCGCTGCGGCTGCTGCCAGAGCCACGCCTGGGTAACAGCCGACGGATACAGCTGGGTCGCACTGGTTTACTGGGCCTGAAAGAGGGCCGGCTCAGCGGTAACCGAAAAAATCTGACTGTCAGTCTGGGCTGCTATGAAGGGCTACAATGTCAGGTATTATCCCCCGCCGAAAACGGCCATTACCGCTTTGAATAATCAATGATTTTTCCAAAATAACAGGGATTGCAGCAAGACGGCAAATAAACCTGTTCCCAGTCGTATCACCAGCAATGTGAGTGGGGACAGATAAGTGCGGTGAAGATATCTGCAATCTGAAAATTTAAGGGATACCCGAATGAAAACACTACCCCGTCGGTGGATACTGGCGTTGATTGCTTGCGGCCTGCTTGCTGGCTGTGGTCTGAAGCAGACCGTCACGAATGGCACGGTCAACCTCACCAAATCTATTTTCTATAAGAAGATTATTTCCCTGCATTTGGATTTTATCCCGCGGGCCGCTGTTAACGCCGATGGTGCCCAAATGCCGCTGGCAACGATGGTGCGAGTCTATCAGCTGAAAGACAGAAACAGCGTGGATGCGGCTGATTACCAGACGCTACTGCGTAACGCCGACGCGGCACTAAAAGATGATGTGGTGGCATCAAAAGAACGCTTAGTCATGCCGACTGGCAGTGTGACGCTGAATATGCCGATGGATGAAGAGGCTCAGTTTGTGGCCGTGGTGGGGTTATTTAACCGTCCGGATTTAAAAGACAACCACTGGCGGCTGGTTCTGAGCCGTGACGATCTCGACCCGGATAAAGCACGCACCATTGAGCTGGGCGACGGCTGGCTTAGTCTTGTGCCGGTAAAGGAATAAGGTAATGGACAACGGGTTAACACTTTTTGACGGACAAACCTGCTACAGACTGGATATTAACGACAGCATCGTACAGCCGGATGTTCTGCGTTTTCGCGGACGCGAGGCGCTGAGCGAGCCATTCAAATGGACGATTGACTTCACCACATCACCGGCGAGCATTGCCCCTGAACAGGTGCTGATGAAATATGCGAGTTTGCGGATGCGCAGTGGCAAAAATGTCCATGGCATTATTACCGGGCTGGAATGGCTGTCACATTCTGCTGACCAGTCGCATTACCGGGTCACGCTCAGTTCACGTTTAGCGCAGCTCTCATATACCCGGCAGAGTGCCGTGTATCAGAACCAGTCAGTACCGGAGGTGGTGGAGCAGGTTCTGCGGAGATACGAGCTGGAAGGGGCGGATTTTGAGTTCCGCCTTGAACAGACCTATCCACCGCGAGAGCTGATCACCCAGTGGCGGGAAACCGACTTGCAGTTTATCCAGCGTATTCTGTCCGAAGTGGGCATTTACTGGCGCACAGAGATGGACAATATCCGGGAACTGGATGTGTTTATTTTTGCCGACAGCCCGCTTAATTATCAGTTTGATATCCGCCTGCCGTACTGCGAGCCGTCCGGCTTGTTCGACGGCGCGGCAGAGTCGGTATGGGACGTGCGCACCTGGCATAAGGGGGTGCCTGGCAGCGTGGCGATGCGTGACTACAACTACCGCACGGCGAGCACGCCGCTGGATGTCAGGGTCAGTGTCCGCCATAAGGCGGTGACTGACGGGGAGCACTACCACTACGCGGCCCCTTTCCGTGAAGCCGGGGATGACAGCGATCCCGAGCCCGCCTGCGAGAGCGGGGCGTTTTATGCCCGGCTTTATCACGAGCGGGAGCTGAATCAGTCTGCCCGGATCCACCTGTTCAGCAATGCCTCCGGCCTGGCGCCTGGCCAGGTGCTGGAGCCGCAGGGAGAGGTGATAGCGGCGCTAAAAGAGGGCGTTGTGATAACACTGGCCACCTTCCAGGCGGCGCGTGATTCGCGCCTGCATGTCTCGGTATGGGGCATGCCCTACAGTGAACGCGTCTGTTTTCGCCCCAAAGCCATTCCGCGTCCTGAAATCCACGGCACCTTACCGGCGCGCATTGAAAGCCGGGAAAAAAACGACAGATATGCCTATCTCGATGAGCAGGGCCGTTACCGCGTCAAACTGGATTTTGACCGGGAAGAAACCGAACAGGGCTATGGCTATCTGTGGCTGCGCATGGCCAAACCCTACACCGGTGAAACCCTGGGCTGGCATCTGCCCCTCACCGACGGTACAGAGGTGGCGATTGCTTACAGCAACGGGGATATAGACCTGCCTTATATCGCCTGTGCCCTGCACGATTCAGAACACCCGGATTTGGTCACCCGCGACAATCACACCCGCAATCTCCTCCGAACCCCGGCGAATAACAAACTGCGTATGGAAGACCAGCGCGGCGAAGAACATATCAAACTGGCGACCGAGTATGGCAAGACCCAGCTGAATACCGGGCATCTGGTGGACGCGCAGGGCAAAACCCGTGGCCGCGGTACGGAACTGCGTACTGATGAACGGGGTGTTATTCGGGCAGAAAAAGGGCTGTTTATCAGCGCCGACGGCCAGGCCAGAGCGCAGGGTGAGGTGCTGGATATGTCAGCGGCGCTGAAAGAAATCGAGCAGCTGACCCGGCAGCTGCAGCAGCTTGAAACCGCGGCAGAGCAGGCACAGGCCCTGAAAGCGGATATTGACAGCCAGATACAGATGTTTGAGCAGCGGCTGAAGCCGCTTAATGAAACGATTCTGTTCTCCGCCCCGGACGGCATGGTGCTGACCAGCGGCGAGCATCTGCAAATGACCGCGACAAAAAACGTCGCTATTAATGCCGGAGGCGATATCAGCGCGGGGGTGATGGGTAATCTGACAGCGCTGGCCGGAGAGAAACTGGGTTTATTTGCCCGAACCGGGCAGTTAAGCCTGAAAGCCAGCGAGGGACCGATAGATATCCAGGCCCAGAATGCCAGCCTGCGGCTGTTTGCGGAGAAAAAACTGACCATAGCGTCAGAAAGTGACATCACCTTTGCCGGAAAAAAACGCATCACCCTCATTGGCGGCGGCAGCTACCTGCGCCTCGAAGCGGGCAAGGTGGAGTACGGCACTGAGGCGAGCTATATGCGTAAGGTGAAGCGGACGATGGCGGCGGGTGCGGATTCAATGCCAGTTAAGACCATGACGGGGGGTGGCATTTGCCTCAGTTGCCTGATGAAGGCGGCGATGAGTGGTGACACCTTTGTCGTAAGGGGGGAGTCATGAGCAGTCTCAGCTTTCGTTTTGCTACTCAACATCTGATTCACTCCACAACAGTGGCATTATTTGCCCTTGTGGATGGCCTGCAATATGAGCGGTATTCTGGTGAAGAGCTTTCTGCGCAACCCGGTGTATCGATACCATTATTTGATACATGGCCGGATTCGCGTATTGCCTTTGCCGGACCCTGGCTAATCAGGATGAATGGCGCAATGGAAATGAGAGCATCACTGGAAGCACTCGAAATCGCGCTACCCGGAGTATCCTGGATAGTGTCAGGCTCCACGCCGGAGGAACTGGTTGCGCATTTACAGCGATATATGAACGCAGGGCTTCCGGATGGACGAGCGGCTTTACTACGTTTTCAGGACCCGCGCGTTCAGAGGCGTCTGGGTGTGATGCTGGACAGCCGGCAACACCGTGACCTGACGAGTTTAATGCAGGAGTGGCTGACGACGGTGGACGGAAAAGTCTGGTCATTTAAGCAAAGGGAGTTTGTATGCTGACGCTGTCTGAAGAGCAGTGTACCAGTGTGGACAAAATGGAAGATAAGGATTTTGTCCTCGACACCGCGCAAAAACTGAAGAAGAAATTCCCGGGGATCACTGAACCGGATGACACGTTCCATGTTCGCCTGGCGAAAGCGCTGGAGTATGCCAATACTCTGCCGCTCCAGGCAAAAAATGTGAGGCGCGATTTTTTGCTGCTTGAAGCATTCTGGCCTGGTTTTTACCTGAAACCCGAAGTGGATAAATGGCTGAGAACACCCAACGGTTATTCAGCTGACCAGCGGCTGAAAGATTATAAACATGTGATGATAAACAGAGAAAGGAGGGGGCTATGATAGTCATCATCCCACCGGTGGTAACAGGGGGAATGGGCGCGGCTGCAACCGGAAGTGTCGGTGCAGCGGGTAGTTTAACCGGAACAGCAACATTTCCCGGAGCAGGAAGCAGTCAGGGCGACTGGGAAGATGAGGATATGTCTTATCCGGTTTCAGGAAGTGCGCAGTCCCGGAGCCACGGAGGATTTGATTATCAGGGAAAACAGTATGACCCCATTCTGAATGAACCGATGGCCGTCAGCGCGGAAACGCACGGAGATTTCTGGGAAGATGATATGGATTATTCTGAAGCGGTCAGCTACGAAGGCGTGGAGACTAAAGCGGAAGTCCAGGCGAAGACGGATGAGAAAACGTGTGAGAACTGCCTGCCGGAAGGGAAAGTGATGCCGATGGTGAGACGCTGTTCGCGCTGGAGTGAAGTGACGATTAGCTACCAGACGCGTATCTGCGGCACGTTCTACAATCCAGAAACACAACAGATACAGGAATTTAAGTACTGTGGCGTATCATTTGACGGCTGGAAAGATAAGTTGTGTCAGTTCTGGGAAGCGAAGGCGCGGTATGATCAGTTTTTTAGGGCTGATGGTTCGAAGAAACCTTGGTGGACCGGTAACAAAAGTGCAATTAATCAAGCATCCCGTCATCAGGCGGTTGCAACAATAAATCAGCCATTGAAAGTTGTCTGGATATTCATGCAACCTGTGAGTCATGAATATTTCAGAAAAATATTTAAAGATTACAAAGATATTATTACGAGGTGGCAACCATGATTGAATTGTTTAGCACATCAATAAATGTACATTCCGTGAAAGAATGCGACATAACGATAGACGATTGTTTGAATGAACTATACAGAAGTACCCTGATTGTCAAAAATCTAACACAACACGATCAAACATGGTACTTAACCGGCTACTCAAGAAAAGATGCTTCAAAGCATATTGTGTTTAATGGTAATGAACCTAACCAAAACGCAATAGATATTTTTGAACGACATTATAAAAAACATCAGTTAATTAATGAATCCATCTGGAATGGTCAACCCGATGGACTGGCCTGTTCAATATCACATTTTATGAAATTTATCGATAACCCTAGAAAATTAAATCTTATTATAGATATGGATCAGAGTATCACCAATACTTCAGACATGATTGATTCATTGTTATTATTAGCTAAAGGGAAAAATACATCATGGATAAAAGTTGATTCAAAAGGTTACTGGCGTCAAGATCGTAACGTTTTCCCTGATAGAATATATGTAGGGTGGATGTTATACCTTCCTCACATAGTCTTGCCTGAATTGATTCCAGAAGCTGCAAAAATTGTATCGGTTTTCGATGGAGAAAAACAAAAAGGGACAATTGTTGTTTCAACTGAAGAAATATTTGATGGAAACAACAAAGAGCACGTCGGTAAAGCTAATGATATCGAAATAAGACTTCTGGATCTTGGCCTGTTACCACTGATGACAGAACTTTAATATTGGCTGCCATCTGAACTGATAACCCAGTGACGGGAAACCGACTTACAGTTTATCCAGCGTATTCCGCGTCCTGAAATCCACGGCACCTGGATGGTCTGCAATATGAAAGGTATTCCGGTGAAGAGCTTTCTGCGCAACCCGGTGTATCGATACAGGAATATAAATATTGTGGAGTCTCGTTTGACGGCTGGAAAGATAAGTTGTGTCAGTTCTGGGGGGCGAAGGCGCGGTATGATCAGTTTTTCAGGGCTGATGGCACAAAGAAAGATTGGTGGCGAGGGGATGACAGTGCAATTAGCCAGGCCGGGCATCATCAAGCTGTTGCGACAGTGAATAAACCATTAAAAGTAGTTTGGATTTTTATGTACCAATCAGTTGCTACTACTCTTCAAAAATATTCATAAGATCTAAAGGTATCATTGTTAGATGGGAGCCTTAATTATGGATACACGTTTTGTAGTAAACTTTGATTTTCGCAGTGAAAATGATGACATTCAGTTTTTACAAATAGTTGAACATTTTAGTTTTATCATAACACAAATTAATAATTTATTTCAGGTAGAAAAGGATTGGTATGAAACGGGTCACTCCAGAAAGCAAGCTCTAAATCAGATAGCGTTTCAGAATGGAAGCATCACGGATAACACTCGTTTGAAATGGGAACATCGATATAAAAATATGCCAATGTTTGTTGATAGCGTTTGGGATGCTAATGATGATGAACATAGCTGTGGCATCTCTTATAGAAAAATATTTTACGATGAGAAAAATAGAGCTTCAGTGGAATTAAGTTTAGTTGTGAATAATGAAGAAAACCTATTTTACCGATTTATATCTTTCGTATCATACTTGGCTTTATATTTTAATTGTTCTTATATAAGCATCGATTCAAATGGATATGACCTGTTGGGACGAAATGTGTTCCCGGACAGACTGGCTGTAGGTTGGATGTTATATATTCCATACATAGCCTTGAATGAATTGATTCCAGAGGCAGCCAGGGTTTTCCCAGTCATGGATGGTAAGGAGCAAAAAGGGACAATCGTAATTTCAACTGAAGAAATATTCGATGGAAATAACAAAGAACACATCGGTAAAGCTAATGACATCGAGATAAGGCTTCTGGATCTAGGGCTGTTACCCTTGATGACAGAACTTTAATATTGGCTGCCATCTGAACTTATCACCCAGTGACAGGAAACAGACTTGCAGTTTATTCAGCGTATTCTGTCCGAAGTGGGAATTTACTGGCGCACAGAGATGGACAGCGTCCGGGAACTGGATGTATCCATGCCCATCTCGAAAACTGGATTTTGACCGGGAAGGAACCGAGCCAGGTTATGGCTATCTGTGGCTGCGCATGGCCAAACCCTACACCGGTGAAACCCTGGGCTGGCATCTGCCCCTCACCGACGGCACCGAGGTGGCGATTGCTTATAGCAACGGGGATACGCACCTGTACTCTACCAATGAACACAGAGAATAATTGACCATGAAGATTGGGGCATCTTTACCGCGGTGAACCAACCAGGCGTGAGACTATCGGCTGAGAAACTGTTCGTAGATATTTCGATGAAAATAGCTCAGGCAGAATTTGTTATCAACCATCAGGATGAGTATTAGATGATATTGAGTAAAATTAAGAACGCGATGCTACACCAAAAAAGAGCAAGGATGAGTTATGTTTTAAATAGCATACTGGTTTACATCCTCTCATTTCTAGCTATAAATATATTCACATCGGTTTATGTTAACATTTACCCCGGGGTTGTAATAAAACAACCTGTTAGCCGCTCTGATGATTTCGGGTTTTTAATATCCAATTTCTATGGCTTCATTTATTCATCAATTGTGATTGCCTCCTACGTTATCTTAATGTTTTTTTGCATTCAACGACTGCGCGATATGGGATATCGATATCCGGTAGTCATCGGTATAGTCCTTGTTTTTTTAACCCAAATATCAGATGTACTGAGTGCAGCAGTGAGAATGAATCTCATATCAATAATTATCGATATTGGATTATTAATATTTTATCTGATGATGATTTTTACGGTATCTAAACCGACTGTTAATAATAGTTAATAAAATACTTTATTTTATAATTCGTATTGCGGAAATCATGTTTTAGTTAGCGTTGTTTTGGAGTAAGACTCTGAATCTGTAGCGGGAGCAGCTAATAAGCTCTCCCAAAAAGCGATTTTTGAATATACAACTGAGCATCTTAGAACGCAGCGAGATAATGATGATTCAGGTGCTGATTATTTTTTCGCTGCTCAGGATATCTGTGAGGAATGGAAAGGCAGTATTAATATGGAAACTATTTCTGCGAATGATCATGCCGCTCTGGTGAAGCTGAAATTAGGGTATGGTAAAGGAATATCCCTGTACGCTATTAGCTTAGTAAAAGAAAAAGGAAAATGGCTGATGGGCTCCGTTAAATCCACATTCAAAGGTAGCATTTATTGCCCCCGACAAGCTGAAGAAGAATAAATGTTTGGTAAACAAATAACGATTAGCGTTCTGAATACTCAGATATGAATAATTCAAGAATAGTAACGCTTAAGTTACATGAATTTATTCACTATAGAAAATAAGAGGTTTGATATGATTGACCGAAATCATTCTGGGGGAGCTGTAACGGTAGATATGCCGATGGATGACAGTGCCAAATTTGTCGCGGTAGCGGGAATGTTTATAGCACCCGATCAGGTGAATAACACCTGGCGGGTGGTTATCGCCCGGGATGAGCTTGACCCGGACAAGGCGAGAGTGATTGAAGCCGGTAATAATCAACTGACGCTCAAAGCCACGGGGAGTGAGTGATATGCCACGGCCTTCTTTGTATGAAATTCTCTACGGTAACTTCACCGGTGGTCTCGATTTACATCAGCTCAGTGAAGAAAACCAGGTGATCCTTTCGGTACTCGACAATATGCAGCGCATCCTCAACTGCCGTGCGGGAACGCTGACTCATCTGCCTGACTATGGTTTGCCGGATATGACCAAAATCCTGCAGGGGATGCCCGGCACTGCACATCAGCTGATGCGTATGTTCTCTGAGGTGTTGCTGAAATATGAGCCCCGGTTAGCGCGTATTGAGGTGGTCCTTCTGGCACAGACGCAGCCGGGTGAGTTGCGCTACGCCATCGATGCGGAACTAAAAGGCCTGGGTCTGGTGCGCTACGGCACTGAGTTTATGCCTGAGGGGAAAGTGCTGTTACGCCACCTTAAACAGCAGCAGTACCTTGACCCCGCGGAACGTATATAAATTAATTATATTCTCCGGACGGGAATAGCCTATGTCAGCAAAAACACAGTTTCTTAAGAAATTTTATGCCCAGCCTGCCTCCCCCCTTTTAGTGATAAGACCCAGCCTGAAAGTGCAACAGTGCCGGTCAGAGACCTGTTGGTGGAAAGCGGTGCTTTTGCTATACCGGGTATGACGCTCCGTTACGAAAAGCGGCGACTAACGTTTACCCCCCTATTTCTATACGGACACGGCGTGACAGGCTGCGTGGAGGCCCGTCTTTATAGCGACGGCAAAGTAACGCCGCTGAGCCGGTTATTTATGCGTGCGGGTAACACTACTGGCTGGTCCTGTACCCGAACCGGAAGCTTATCCAGGCCGGAACGTTCATTTGACGAAAACACTTTTTTTGAGCTGATGGAAGGCTTACTTCCATAGCCGTATTCTCCTTCTTCATGCTCTCTCTCACTTTTCAACCTACGGAAAATCGCTGTGAATAATCAGACTCAACTTAACACCGGTGGCGATCCGCGCGCACTGTCGGATTATGTCGCCCTGCGAGATGAACTGGCTAAACTGAATCATCCGGCACGCCCGGATGTCAACTGGCAGCAGGTGGAACAGTTAAGCCAGTCCCTGTTCAGCCAGAATGGCGTGGAGCTTCAGACACTTTCCTGGTATACGCTGGCGCGCACCCATTTGGCCGGAATGGCGGGGCTGAATGAGGGGTTAGCGATACTGGAAAAACTGCTCACCCACCACTGGGGGACGATATGGCCTCAGCCAGTGCATGCCCGTATGGAAATCCTCGCAGGGTTCAGTAAGCGCCTGCAGTCGATACTGCGTACCTTTATTTTTCATTACGCTGATTTGCCACAGATTTATCAGGCAGAGCAGCATTTGAACGTCCTTAGCGATATGCTGCAGCGCCTGGAGCTGAAGAATGCCAGTCAGATAGGGGCGCTATGTATTTTTATGCACAATACGGCCACCCAGCTTGAGAATATGGACTTGGGGGAGGGGGGGCAGGCGGCGGTTGTCTTACCTGAAACCGCCTCTCATAAAGAGACGACGCATTCTGAGTCTGTATCAGCTACAGACGTCCCTCGTAAAGAGATGACTCATTCGGAACCGGCATCAGGCGCAACGGCCCCTGACAAAATGCTGACCCATTCCGAATCGGTATCAGTCATCACTGCTCCCAAAGGAGTCTGGCGAACTTTTGCTGCGGGCATGCTGACCATGCTGGTTGTTGGCGGAGGTATTCTTTGGGGCGTATATAAAATATACCTGCTCCCAGGCAGCCCGGAACCAGGCATGACGAATACCGTACCTCTGGCAGCACAGGTGCCACTTCCGCCGCAGTGGTGCCAAAACTATGACGGCCTCACTCTGGTATCCCGGGGTGAACCGGTTGACGCTGATAAACTGCAGGCGCAATGGCAGCACTTTCTGGCGGATAACGCGGTGTCGCAGGATCCTGTCTCAGGCTGGAGTCAGGGGATGGAAGGTCTCCAGGACCTGACCCGCCGGCTGAACGCGCTGGATGAACGTAAGGGAAAATATCTGACAGGCTCCGAACTGAAGTCGATGGTATTTACCATTATGCAGAATTTTGGCCGTTCGGTACCGGTGGAAGAGCAGCTCTACCAGCTAAGCCAGACTGCAAGCGGGACGCCAGCACCTGCAACATTACTCCTGCAGACCGATATCCATTTGAACCAGTTGCTGAACCGTTATGCCCGGATAAAACAGCAGGTAGTCACGCCTTAAAAATGTCAGAACTTAATATCATCAGATTGCCAGCTCCCAGGTAACGGAATCCGTAATGTTGACAGCTTGCTTAACCCGACAGCATAGCCGTGCCGCTGTCAGCGTTGCAGAGAACCCTGTCTCGCTTGCAGCACCGTGCAGAGTAGGGCGCACCTTGGTATGACCGCGCGGCTTTCGGTCATCATAATGAACGGCTCGCTGCTCTCTGGCCTCGTTATCAGGAGAGTGCTTTGCCCTGTTGTGTAGGTCTGACAATAGTGGAATAAAGACACAATCATCGAAACATGTAATCCATTTTTTGAGTCGATAATAACGAGAGCTTGAGGTTATCCATATTATTAGTGCGATAATAATTATCAAAATAAGTTATCAGTATTTCTTCTAAAATTTCACTAAAAGTCGATTGTTTCCCATATTTTTGATGTGGAATTATCCCAAAATATTTCTTTCGTATTGAAGTCAATGATGAGGAGCTAAAGTTTGCTTTGTGCCAGGCGTAGGCATTGATTGCAGAAAATCCCTGCTGCTTTATAAATAAATAACTCATTGTATTTGTTGGTTTTATTTGTGTTTTTTCAGTGGGTGATTTTGTTACGCAGTGGGGCGACTCTGTTTTGTCGGTATTGAATAATGGCATCGATCTTGCCTAATTATGATAAAAAGAAAGTATTTTTATTCAGCTGATTTTAATGAATTATAATATTAGAGAGATGATTGGATCATCAGTAGCATTAGAGCATGTATAAATGGCACAGTAACTCAATTATAATTCTTTCACGTCCGGTTGATATACGAGGTCATAATGCGGTTAATTATCATGCTATTAAGCTTTGCGCTCTCCACCCAGATCTGGGCAGGTGAGTTTCCTAAACCTACCGGTAAAGTCCTTTTAACCCTGTCTGGTAATATCGAAAATACCAATGAAGGTGGGAAAGCCGTTTTTGATCTCGAAAGCCTTGAGAAATTGGGTATGGTCAGCTTCCAGACCACTTCACCCTGGTATGATGGCCGCACGACCTTCGAGGGGGTTCCACTGCAAAAGCTGATGGATTATGTCGGGGCGAAAGGTTCTGTTGTTAAGGTCACTGCGCTTAATGATTACACCACCGAAATCCCCCTCGATGATTTTAAGAAATACAACGTTATCCTTGCGTTAAAAATCAACGGAAAATATATGCGTATCCGTGATAAAGGCCCATTGTTTGTTGTTTATCCCTATGACAGCATGCCTGAGCTGAATAGTAAGATTTTTTATTCAAGGTCAGCCTGGCAGGTCAGCAGAATGAGTATCGAGTAAGGGGGTCAGAAGACGAACATGAACAGAATTCTGGCTGGTATCATTTTTTTCCTTTTTATATCTACCGGATATATCTCTTTCCTGGTGCATGAAAGGCAGCAAGAGCTACAGAAGCTGACTCACTACGCTGCTTCGTGGTCTGCTGCCCAGATGGCATCAGAATATTACCGCTTCGAATCGTTGCTGGGTCTTTACACTAACGATGAGACGATGACGCTGGATGATGCGCGCATGCGTCTCGACATTATGCTCAGCCAGAGTGATTTAATGAAGGCCGGCGATCTGAGGGATTATATACAAAGTGATAAATCCCATCATGCACTGGCTCTACAGCTTGAAAAGACACTGGGGTATCTGGATATTCATCTTGATGACATGAACCGTTCAGAACTCCAGGCCTACCTGAAAACCATGCACCAGCTTGATGCCCCACTGGGGCGTTTGTCGTCTGGCGCTTTAGACAAAGATATCAACGCGATTAACGAAGCCAACCTCAAAATTAAGACCCTGTACTATATTTACTCAGCGACATCTGTATTGCTGATAATCATGAGTGCGATACTGGGTGTACTGATATATTTTCAAAATAGAAATATCCTGAAGGCACATCTTCAGGTAAAGAGTCTTGCTGAAGCCTTGCAGGAATCTAAAGAGAAACTGCAAATCCAGAATGCAAAGCTGGAGTATGACGCCTACCATGACTCCCTGACAGAGATGAACAACCGTCATTTTTTCTGGGGGAATTTAAATGAAACCATCGAGAACGCAGTAAAAATCAATAATTCTGTGACGGTGATGTTGTTTGATTTAGACAGATTCAAGGAGGTCAATGATACCTATGGTCATGATGTTGGTGACAGGTTACTCCGCCAGATATCACAGCGTCTGCTTGCGCTGGACCTAACTTCCGGTACGCTTTATCGTTTAGGTGGGGATGAGTTTGCGTTTATCTCGAGTGGCCTGACGGAGAGTAGTGCTATTTCACTAGCCGAAAATATATGCGATGCCATCAGCCAGACTTACACTATTTATAATACGGTTATCAATATAACCACCAGTGTTGGTATTGTTATCTCACATACTGAACGCCGCTCCGACTATCTCTATAAATTTGCCGATCTGGCTCTTTATGAAGCCAAAAAGGAAGGCTCTGGTAAGATAAAAGTCTTCCGGCAATGGATGTTAGACAAGCTGCAAGAAAGCCGGATGCTTGAGCATGATATGGCTCAGGCGTTAGTGAATAAAGAATTTGTGGTTTACTATCAGCCGATTGTCGATTCGTTCAGTCGGGAAATTTACAGCTATGAAGCCCTTATTCGTTGGATACATCCGCTGAAGGGCCTCCTGTCGCCGGACAGTTTTATTCCTGTCGCTGAAAAAACCGGAATGATTAACGAAATGGGGAAATTAGTGCTTGAAATGGCCTGTCGGGAAGCGGCTTCCTGGGCTATTCCGGCTAAAATTTCAGTCAATGTCTCTCCTCTCCAGCTAAGCAGTAAAGCCTTTACTGGAGTCGTACTGTCCATTCTGAAAGAGACGGGACTTCCCGCTGACCGTCTTGAACTGGAAGTCACTGAGTCCTCTATCTTTAGTGAGAGCAAGACGCCGATGAATACGCTTAAAAGGCTGCGCGCTCTTGGGGTAAGAATTTCCATCGATGATTTTGGTACCGGTTATTCTTCTCTTTCGCGCCTCAGCAGGCTTGCTTTTGATAAAATCAAAATAGACAAGTCCTTTGTGCATTCGATATCGACACAGGAAGACGCCCTTACTATTATCAGGCTCATCATCGGCATGGCAAAATCCCTCAATATGAAGACTGTTGCCGAAGGTGTTGAAACACAAGAGCAGCTGGAAAACCTTCAGATGCTGGGCTGCGATTTAATACAAGGCTATCTGTTTAGTAAACCTCAACCTTGTGTCGATGAGAAAATCAGAAACGGATAAATGGAAATGATGCTTCCGTCTATCCGGCCTGGCCATACATCATAATATCTACCCCTGCTTCAACGCGATGGAGAACTACAGGGGTAGTGAACTGCGGTTGCCCGCTTTACTGTGACGTCTGGTATCCTTAGCGAAAGCAACGCCCAGGTAACTTAAAGCATGGCGGGTATAAAAGGCTATCTTCAAAACCGCTGGCGTATCAGGGATTAAGTTCCGCTGAAAGGTGCCGTATGTTATCACTCAATTCCTGTAACTCATTGATAAGCCTTGCAGCATGGAAACCATCGCACACAGAGTGATGTACCTGAACAGCGAGAGGCAGCAATACTTTTCCATCTTGTGGGTAGTATTTTCCAATAGTGAACATAGGGGAAAAGAAGTTCTGCATGTTAGCAACGTTGATATTAAAACTGGTAAAACTTACCCAGGGAATAGCCGATACGAAAAATACATTTTCTGGAGACTGTCCTTTAGGCCAGTAAGAAAGGTCATTACAATAGCGTGCAACATCTTCTGAATAAGCCTGCTGGAAGTGAAGGATATTACCATCGTAGTGACTCCATAATGATGAAAAGGTCTCCGTTTCTTTATGGAAAATGGTATAACTTGGATGAATTTCATTCCATATAACAAGCTCATCATTCTTTATCGCCATACGGAACTCCACATGACGGTTGACGACTTTAGCAATGAGGGAAATAATAGTAGGATAAAATTTCCAGCCAGTTTCCTTTATATATTTTTGCAGTTCGGTGATATCTAACAGGACAGTTTGGTTAATTGTAGATTGGGCAAATGACTGAAATACTTCAAAATGCTCTTTTCTTGGCCAGCGAGATAAGTCAACAGGTGTATATTCCAGAGGTGTTTTTTCCACTTTTAAACCTTTAATTATAAATTCCACATCAAATATTAGTCTAAGTTTTCTATGAATTAAGCAAACATACCGTACCCAAACCGTTTTGGCAGCGAGCGCATTTATGAAAGTAGAGCATCATTATACAGCAGGGATGGGAATTTAAAATATTTAATATATCATGTGGTTGAAGTGGATTATGCAACCTGCAGGCGTTTTCCTGTCAATAAAATAGCGCAAAACATCAAATCCCCGCTCAGATTAACCATAAAATCTTTCACCGGCAGTTCTTTATCAAAGTCGGGCGTTTAAATGATATACCACGAATCTTGTTTCCAAAGCGGTGATTGATATCGGGCAGGCTATTACCGATGCTACAGATAAAAAATGATAAATGAGCATTTGAGCGTCATCTGTTTACAGGAAATAATTTGGAATTTGCGCTTCAGGGATTAGTGTCAACAGACAGCAGAGGATCGTCAGTTATATTCCAGTGCTCAGTTGGGTTATATCAAAAATTAAAATATAAATGATGGCGAGAAATGGACGGCTATCGGGAAACGTATCTCCCTACTTTCATGTCTAATATCTGCTGCCCGCGCTAAGCCGGTAGCGGGAAAGGATCGGGGAGAAGTTGAACCGTTGGCACTTCTTCCCGATACAAAGTCTGTTATTGATCCAGCATTCTTCTGGCTTCATTAAGCTCGGCTTGAGCATTTTCCAGTTTGCGCTGTTTGGTCACGATTTTATCCGCGCGTCCGCTAGCCTGAGCTTCGGCAAGCTCATCGCGGCGCTCCTCAACTTTTCTTTCCTTTTTAAGTACATAGTGCTTTCTTTCACTACGCAACCCTTCATCTGTACAGTAAGCATTCACCTTAGACAGCGCTCTTTCCAGGCCTGCCACACGGTTGCTGTTGTTGTGGAGACGGGCATAGTCCAGCTGTCGTTCAATATTCTGGCGTTTAGCTTCACATCCGGCGGAAGTTTGAGGCATCGCCAGAGTGGAAAAAGTAGGGGCAATAACCAACATACCCGCCAACAATACCAGAGTGTATTTCATCACATTCTCCTGTTTTACTCACTTGTCCTCAGAGGTCTGGAACCCAGGTTACAGTCACCTTCCTGAATGAATATAAATCATTACTAACTAAATGGGTATTTTTATCTTATTGATTTTTATAAATAAAGCTAAGAATGTTCCTAGGGGCCGGTATTTGGGTATGAGAGGCTGGGTAAAGGTGAGGAGTACAAGGTGGTGTAATTAGCTATAGCTAACACTTCAGAGCAGTCAATGTGTCGCTGTTTAATGAGCAACTGAGGATTCATTTTTCCCAACAAATGGGGAAAATGCTAAGAGCGACTTTCGAAAAAGTATATAAGGATGAAGAACTGTCGCCGGATAAGAATGCGATATCACTGGCAAAGGAGACAAAAGCGACGTTAAAAATGTTCCCTGACTCTGGACATTTCACCTTTTTATCACCTTGTTCACCTGAGATGGCCAGGGATGTGCCTGATATCTGTTCCGATAATCAGGGTGTGGATAGAGTCTCTGTTTCCATGGAGGCTATAAGGATGAATATCGGAGAAAATGGTCGTACGATTTTCGGTTGTTGATGCCGGGTTAACGTTCTAGATTTGTCCGATACAACGACAGGAGATAACCGTGAATTTCGTTCAACTTCATCAGCAAAATAAACCTCTACTGATAGCTAACGTCTGGGATGCCAGCAGCGCTATTGCCGCCCAGAAGGCGGGTTATCAGGCGCTGGGCACATCGAGTGCGGCAATCGCCGCAATGCTAGGTTACGAGGACGGAGAGGCAATGTCATTTGATGAATTGTTCTATATTGTCTCACGGATAAAATCAGCGACCCGCCTTCCCGTCAGTGTGGATATTGAAGCCGGTTTTGGCCAGACGGCGACTGAAATCAGCCGTAATATAAAACGTCTTATCCTGATGGGGGTGGTGGGTATTAATATTGAGGATAGCAAAGTTATTGAGGGGACCAGGCAACTGCTCGATCCGGTCATTTTTGCGGCTTGCTTAGCGGATATTCGCCGTTATCTGGCAAAAGAGGATCTGCACCTGTTTATCAATGTTCGCACGGATAGCTATCTGCTGAATCATCAGCAGGCTTTGCAGGAAACACTATTGCGTGGCCAGTTGTATCGGCAAGCGGGTGCGGATGGCCTTTTCGTCCCTTGTCTGACTGCAGAAAGTGAGATTGCTACTCTCTGTCAGGCGCTTGATTTACCCTTAAATATCATGTGTATGCCAGACTTAGCGCCGTTTGAACAACTGTCGCTGGCAGGGGTGAAACGCATCTCAATGGGGAATTTTGTGCATACCTCTCTGCAGTCGAAACTTGAAGAGATGTTTAAAGTGATTCAGTCACAACAGTCATTTTCTGGAGTATTTCATTAATGGAAGTGACCGATAATACTCAGTGCGATATCTGGTATCAGGCATTACTGGAACGTGCATCAGACTACACGGGTGTTTTTTTTGTTGGGGTAAAAACCACCGGCGTCTTTTGTATTTCTGTCTGTCGGGCACGGAAACCGAAGCGCGAAAACGTGCTGTTCTATCGAAGTGTTAAAGCCGCCCTCGCGGCTGGATTTCGGCCCTGTAAAGTATGCCGGCCAACAGAGAATGCCCACAGTGCACCTTTGTATATTGAGCAAGCACTCCAGTTGGTTCGTGAGCAGCCAAAGATTCGCATCAGTGATGCGGATCTTCGTGCCCATGGCCTTAGCCCGGAAAGAGTTCGACGCTGGTTTCTTCAGAATCACGGAATTACTTTTCAGGCCTTTCAGCGTATGCAGCGGGTTAATGTTGCGATTCAGGAACTGAAAGTCGGGCGTTCAGCGACGGATGTGGCTTTTGATAGCGGTTACGAATCATTAAGTGGATTTGGTTATACCTATAAACGAGTGACGGGAAGGGCACCGACGGAACTCAACGAGGTTATTCTTATTCACCGTTTCACCACCCCCCTGGGGCCGATGTTTGTCTGTGCCACAGAACGTGGCGTCTGTTTGCTGGAATTTACCGATCGGCGCATGCTGGAAACCGAGTTTCACTGCCTTCAGCGTTTATTAAAAGCGCGGATCCTCTCTGGAGAAAACCAGCACACCCGCCAGGCGGAGCAAGAGATAGGCGAGTATTTTATCGGGACTCGTCAGCATTTCTCCCTTCAGCTCGATACCCCGGGCAGCGATTATCAGCGTGATGTCTGGCAGGGGCTACAGGGTATTCCCTATGGCGAGACGACGCACTATCAAGAACTTTCAGAGCAAATAAACAGGCCGACAGCGGTACGAGCGGTGGCCAGCGCAAATGGTGCAAACCGGGTGGCTATTGTTATTCCCTGTCATCGTGTTATTGGCAAAGATGGTTCGATGACGGGATATGGTGGTGGGATAGCCCGTAAAGAGTGGCTTATTAAGCATGAAAGAGAAGGGTTAATGATGGCAGGCGAAAGCCTCAGTCCGAATAAGCCAGGCTTAATATGACTCCGGACTGAGTGCTTTCAAATGCTCTGCTAATGGGGGAAATTATTTCCCCAGCAGTTCGTTACGGACGATCTCAGCACCGGCACTTAACGCCTGCAATTTACCTCTTGCCACCTGACGTGGAAGTGGGGCCATACCGCAGTTGGTCGATGGATAGAGCTTATCAGCGTCGACAAACTGTAGGGCTTTACGCAGGGTATTAGCCACTTCTTCAGCGGTCTCAACGGTATGGGTTGCTACATCAATAGCGCCAACCATCACTTTTTTACCGCGGATCAGTTCAATCAAGTCCATCGGAACGCGTGAGTTCTGGCATTCCAGTGAAATGATATCGATAGCTGACTTTTGTAGTTTCGGGAAGGCTTGTTCATATTGCCGCCATTCTGATCCCAGGGTTTTTTTCCAGTCGGTATTGGCTTTGATGCCATAACCGTAGCAAATGTGTACAGCAGTTTCACATTTAAGGCCTTCAATGGCTCTTTCCAGAGTCGCAATACCCCAGTCATTCACTTCATCAAAAAACACATTAAATGCCGGTTCATCAAACTGGATGATATCAACACCTGCGGCTTCCAGCTCTCTGGCTTCTTGATTAAGAATTTTGGCAAATTCCCAGGCGAGTTTTTCGCGGCTTTTATAGTGATTATCATACAGGGTATCAATCATTGTCATTGGCCCAGGCAATGCCCACTTAATCGGTTGCTGGGTTAACTGACGTAAAAACTTGGCGTCTTCGACAAACACTGGCTTTTGACGGGCCACCGCGCCAACCACGGTCGGAACGCTGGCATCATAGCGGTTACGAATTCTTACTGTCTCACGTTTCTCAAAATCCACACCGCTAAGATGCTCAATAAAGGTGGTGACAAAATGCTGACGCGTTTGCTCGCCATCACTGACAATATCAATCCCTGCCAGCAGTTGTTCTTGTAGAGATAAACGTAAAGCATCCAGTTTGCCGTCAATTAACTCCTGGTCTTGTAACTTCCACGGCGACCAAAGCGTCTCAGGTTGTGCAAGCCAGGAAGGTTTAGGCAAGCTGCCAGCGGTAGAAGTCGGTAATAAACGTTTCATAATAGATGACCTTTTATTTTAGATTAATCAGAAAGCGTACTGAGCGGACCATTGCTCGAGAACAGTCTTGTAAGGTTTAATAAAGACCTCTTCGACAAATTTTCCTTGCTCAATAGCCAACTGGCTACGTTCTTCTCGGTCATAAACAATTCGCGTTAATGAATAATCCTGATGTTTTAAGCTTGGCTGATAATGTTTCCCGGCGACAGAGTTCGCATTGTAAATCTCCGGGCGATAAATCTTCTGGAAGGTATCCATGGTGCTGATGGTGCTGATCAGTTCAAGATTAGTGTAATCACTCAGCAAATCACCGGCAAAGTAAAAGGCCAGAGGTGCAACACTATTGGCTGGCATAAAGTAGCGGACCTTTAAACCCATTTTATTGAAGTACTCATCGGTTAAAGAATATTCATCCTGCTGGTATTCCACGCCCAATACCGGATGGATATTTTCGGTCCGTACATAGGTCTTGGTATTTGAGACACTGAGACAGATAACCGGTGCTTTAGCAAAGTTTTCTTTATAAGTGTCTGAATTTACGAAACTCTTGAATAAATTACCATGCAACACGCCAAAGTCATCAGGAGTGCTAAATTTGCTGCTGTCTTTATTGTGCGCGGAAAGTAATACGCTGAAATCATAATCACGGACATAAGAAGAAAAGTTATTTCCCACCATGCCAGTTATTCTTTCGTTGGTTTTTTGATCAACGATATTAGTTTTCAATATTTCAATTAATGGCAGAGCATGGCTGCTGTTTGTGCTATCAATGCTCATTTCTACAGAGATGATTTCAAGTTCAACGGTATAACGATTTCCTTCAGGATTATCCCAGTGCGCGAGAGAATTGAAACGGTTGTCGATCATCTTTAAGGTATTACGCAAGTTCTCCTGGCGACTTTCTCCTCTTGCCAGGTTTGCAAAGTTAGTAGTGATCCGCGTATTTCCTGAGGGATTATAATTCTCATCGAAACAAATACTTTTAAGCGTGAAGGAAAAATCTTTATTCATTGTAATCTGATATCCTAATTAATAATTCTGTTTTTATTTCTTGCTTTTTTCAGGGATTTCCGATTTTCTAATGGCGTTCTCAATCAGTAATCTTCATATTGCTTATTATTCACAACAATGCCTATTGTTATGCCTGACCCGTTGATTGAGTAAAAGTGATTTAATTTCATTGCAACATGAAGGAATTTCATGTTCGGCGAGATAATCAGCGTTTTTTGGTTACAATTAACCCCGCTAAGTTAAATTATAGTTATTATTCATGGGGTTATTTTTATCCTGCGCATCATACTGGCAACATGTCAGAAACGACGACTGAGGTATGGCGGTGCCTGTAGAGTCACCGATGGAGACCCTGTTTGCCGCTTATCATGTCCGTGGCGATAAGATATTTTTCTTTTTGATGGGTAAGTATAAACGAAGAGAACCCGACAGACGTCGGGTCACCACAAGGCTATCATCATTAATATAATTGGGTGCACAACCGAATTATTTTTCTACCCGTCATACTTCAAGTTCCATGAATGTGACATTTATCCAGCTAAACGAATCGCATTGTTTATGCTTATCGTCTTTCTGAACTCAGTGCCTGCAAGTAACTCGAATTATTTGGGATACAAGTGGTTTCGGTGCCTCCAGTGGAGGAATAAATAGGCATATACGGAATATAGAATAAAGGGCATTCCATCTCACCGCAGAAGTGAAACTATCTTGACTTAAGGCTGTTAGCAAGTGGCAAATGATATTTTTTTTAAAAGTTGTATTGAGGTCTACAATTAATAAATAAAATTATTTTTCTACTCGTCATACATCAAATTGCGCAGGGTTACCGGCGCTCATACGGCGAATCGCAGAGTTTATCTATGCTCATCGACGGCCTGAAGCTTGGCGCCGACAAGCCACTCGAATTAGCGATCAAAACAGTCATTCATCTGCCATTGTACGTAAATAAGCAGCCAGCACCAGGGCATGGTTTTGAGTGGTATTTTTGGCGGCATAAAGCAACGTGACAGGCATAGTTTTACTACGCTCTGCCAGAGTCCGGGCGGTTTGCTGATGCCCGGCCAGTTCGTCGCGGTAACGCCGGGTAAACTCAGTGAAATCGATGACTTCGCTGTGGAGTGAGGTGCGTAATTCACTGGAAGGGGTGAGATCCTTCGCCCACTCATCATAGCGCAAATCTGCCTTTTTAACGCCACGCGGCCAGAGTCTGTCAACCAGAACCCGATAACCATCCTCTTTATCTGGTACATCGTAGACACGTTTACACTGAATCATGAGGTCACCTGTATTTACCTTGATACGGGTAAGTATAGCAGAGTCACTGGTTCTCTTTGCCTGCTAACAGAATACGGAATTTTTCTTGCAAGCGTTGCCAAAGTTGCTTAACCTGATGTTCCTTATGCTGTTCTGTTAATCATGCACATAAGGAACACCCGCAATGACTTCACTTTCCCAGACGCCTCTTGATATTGCTTTAATCGGTGACTATAACCCCGCGGTAATCGCCCATCAGGCAATTCCTCAGGCCTTAGCGCAAAGCGCTGCCGCACTCGGTATTGATGTTCGCTGGCACTGGCTGGCGACCACTGAAATCAGCCATTCTGAAGACTTGGGCGGCTACCATGCTATCTGGTGTGTGCCTGCCAGCCCTTATCAAAACGAGCAGGGAGCCTTGTCAGCCATTCGCTATGCCCGTGAATATCAGCGACCCTTTTTAGGGACTTGTGGTGGATTTCAGCACGCGATTCTGGAGTATGCCCGTAATGTACTGGGCTGGCAGGATGCCGGGCATGCTGAAACGGCGACCGAAGGACGAATGGTCATTTCTCCGCTGGTTTGCTCTCTGGTTGAAAAGTCAGACACTATTATTCTGAAAGAGAACTCCGCTATCGCGATGGCCTATGGAGAGACCCGTATTCATGAGGGATATCACTGTAACTACGGTATTGATCCTCAGTTTGCCTGTGAACTTAATACCAGCCCGCTGCGGCCTGTGGGCTGGGACCAACAGGGTGATATTCGTGCCGTTGAGCTGACCGGACATCCATTCTTTATCGCCACCTTGTTCCAGCATGAACGTCGGGCGTTGAACAATCTGTCATCCCCATTAGTTGAGGCATTTCTGAGGGCGGCAAAGGAACAAACGATGCGCTAAGGCAGGGGGCTGGTAAGCCTTATTCTGATTATACCCGTCATACTTCAAGTTGCTTAGGGCTGCTGGCGTTCAGGCAGCCGAATCATAGAGTCTATCTATGCTCATCGACTGCCTTCTTTTTGCGCCTACAATCAACTCGAATTATTTTGGGTATAGCGCCAGAATAAGGCTGTGATTTAAACACTGAAGTCTTGCTTAAATTTTAGTCGTGAATTTGAATCGGACGACCGGCGTAGGCGCCAAATATTGCCATCACAACCGCCAGCAAGGCACACAACAACAGGGGCCAGGACCAGCTGCCTGAAAGGTCATGGATCTTACCCATTAACGGTGGGCCAGCGGCTGCGAGTAGATAACCGACAGACTGCGCCATTCCGGAAAGCGCGGCAGCCTGGTGGGCCGAACCAGTACGCATAGCGATAAAAGATAACCCCAGAATCAACGCCGCACCAGAACCAAAACCCCCCAGCGCTATCCAGAGCATCGCCAGCTGGGGAAACCACACCATCCCGGAAACCGCGCTACACCAGAACAGTGCCATCAGAATCGCAATACCGCGCTGATCTTTAAGACGACTGAGGACCAGACCCACCACTAAACCAGGGATTGCCGTTGCTAACTGTAAGACGCCGTGTAATGAACCGGCCTGCTGTTCGCTATAACCATGACTGATTAAAATAGAGGGTAACCAGCCGATCACCACATAGTAAATAAACGAGTTAATACCAAGGTATAGCGTCACTTGCCAGGCCAGTGAGGAAGACCAAATAGCACGATTCTTTAATGCTGGATTACCTGAAAGAGAAACAGTAGGGGAATGACGTAAGTGCGGCAGCCAAAACAGCAGGGCCAGCAGTGGGAAAATCATCAGGGCTAGCAATGAGCCGGACCAGCCGAAACCAAAGAGGGCGATGGGAACGACGATTACCGATCCGATAGCTGCCGCCACCCCCATGGTTAAGGAGTAAGCACCGGTTAATTTGGCAATACTTTCCGGATAGTCACGTTTGACCAGGCTCGGCAGCAGCACGTTACCCATTGCAATCCCGCAGCCGATAATCGCAGTGCCGAGATATAACAGCGCAGGATGACCACCTGAACGCATAGCAATACCAAGACAAATGATCAGCATCGCGACGAATAAACTACGCTCGCTGCCGAAGCGACGTGCAATCCCCGCGACAAAAGGGGAAACCAGGGCAAAAGCCAGCAGCGGAATGGTGGTTAACAGGCCGATTTGAGCGGTGGTTAATGAAAAGCTGTCTCGCACCATATCCAGTAGGGGAGCGATACCGGTAAAAGGGGCTCGCAGCGTGCTGGCAATCATTAATATGCCGGTTAACATTAATATGCGGTGTTTTTTGCTCTCGGGGATCATTGTCTTCATCGTTATTTTCCAAAATACTGAAATATCACGATACAGGTTTCACCAGGATAATGAATCAAGATAAAATGACAGATTATCGCTAAATTCGGACAATCTATGGAACGAGGCTTAAATCTTGATGGTTTTGATCCTGATAGTAGCTCGGCAGCGGCGCTGGCTTTCAACGTTCGCACGGTACAGACGAGCCAGGAGATCCCTTTTCATTACCATCGTAAAGGACAGCTTATTCTGGCGCTGCATGGCGGTGTAACCACTGAAGTACAACAGGCTATGTGGATGGTTCCTACCTATTATGCGGTATGGATCCCCAGCAATATGCCACACAGTAATCGTGTGACAGCTAATGCCAGACTGAGTTTTTTATTTATTGAGCCTGGCAGTGTCGAGATGCCCGAACAATGCTGTACTTTAAAAATTTCACCGCTGGTGCGTGAGCTGATTTTACATCTTGCCACGGTTCCTTATGACAAGATTAACCTCCCGTCAGTACAACGTCTTATCCAGGTCCTGTTTGATGAATTACCCAGGCAGCCCGTTGAACAACTGGAATTACCTATTTCAGGAAATATAAAGATCCGGGCGATGGCGGATATGATGGCGCAGAACTTACAGGATAAACGCCCGCTTTCAAGCTGGGCGGACACCTTTGCGATGAGTGAGCGTAATCTGGCTCGTCTGATAGTCAAAGAGACCGGGCTTAATTTTCGCCGCTGGCGGCAGCAGTTACAGCTGATTATTGCCTTACGACTGCTGGTCGGTGGACAGAATGTCCAGCAAGTTGCCGAGTCGCTGGGGTATGACTCCACCACCGCATTTATTACCATGTTTAAAAAAGCGCTGGGCACCACACCCGGACGCTATCTTAAAACACTGGCTGATGATGTGACCGAATAAGCGCTCAGCAGTATCTGAAGTCAAAACCCCTTTCTCTGCTCGATAATGGTGCAAATTGTCATAACGTGCACCTTTATCGTTCAACATCATTGCTGTCCAGATACAGGCCATGCACAAACCTTCTAGACCCGAACTCTGCTTTTCTTTGAAGATGGCTGACTGAAAAAATAGCCCCGGAGTTCTGGTACAGATGTCTGACACAATATTGATTTTCATACAGGGTGACCTGTTACGGGTGGAACTGTGGCGGCTGACAGCCGGAGATAACAGTGGCGGCGGAGAGATGCTATGAGTATGGCAACGCTGGTCTCATTTTGGGGATTGTCGCTGATCTTCGTTATTATTCCCGGCGCTGACTGGGCATACACCATTAGTGCCAGTCTCCGTGGCCGCCATATTCCTGCGGTATCAGGACTCATTTTGGGTTATCTGGTGATGACGACTATCGTCGCGCTGGGGGTGGGTTCTCTGGTTGCTGAACATACCACGGTCATGATGCTGCTGACCTTTGCGGGTGCACTGTATCTGATATGGCTGGGATTAAATATGTTGCGCCAGTCTGTTGAGCCGCTGGTCAGTCAAGAAGATACCCGGCTTGACAGTGGGTTATCGGCAGCAGCAAAAGGTGCCTTAGTCAGTGGTTTGAACCCTAAAGCTTTTCTGTTTTTTCTGGCATTTTTGCCTGCTTTTACGGTGGCCGAAGCCGTCTGGTCGTTGCCCGTTCAACTCTTTACTCTGGGAATGATTTACACCCTGAGCTGCCTGGTTATCTATATGCTGCTGGGCTACGGGGCGCATAGAGTACTCAGTACCAGGCCTGAAGCAACCCTGATAGTGAGTCGATTATCAGGAGGCGTGATGCTATTACTCGGTCTCTTTCTGTTATACCGACAGCTCTCAGGCGATTGAGTTTTACACAGTAGTTTGAGTTAAATACACGTGAAGTAACCCTGTGTCAGCAGGGTTACTGGTTGAGAAGGGTTAGCTGTAAGTCTCGTTAGCTTGTTTTTGAAAGAGTTCGCGGAATACCGGATAAATATCACTCTGCTCGCGAATATGCTGCATGGCAAAATTGTCATAACTTTCCTGCAGTTTTTCATATTCCAGCCATAAGGACTGGTGAGCACGGCGAGTGATTTCGATATAACTGTAATAACGAACCGTCGGCAGAAGATTTTTCACTAAAATTTCCCGGCACTGTGGGGAGTCATCTGCCCAGTTATCACCATCAGATGCCTGTGCTGCATAGATATTCCACTGAGCAGGATCATAGCGTTCTTTAACAATGTCCGCCATCAGCTTCAGGGCGCTGGATACAATGGTGCCTCCCGTCTCTTGCGAGTAGAAAAACTCCTGTTCATCGACTTCTTTTGCCTGGGTATGATGGCGAATATAGACGACTTCAACGTTCTTATAGCTACGGCTGAGAAACAGATAAAGTAAAATATAGAACCGTTTAGCCATATCTTTGGTGGCTTGATCCATCGATCCGGAAACGTCCATCAGACAAAACATCACTGCCCGGCTGGACGGTTCTGGCCGTTTTTCATAATTTTTAAAACGCAAATCAAAGGTGTCAATAAAGGGCACCCGGGCGATTTTTTCACGCAGTTCTGCAATGTCCCGGCGTAACTGCTCCTCTTCCAGTAACTGGGCAGGTTCAGTGTGACTCAGTGTTTCCAGTTCATCTTCCATTTCATGTAACTGGCGACGTTTACCTGCCGTTAATGCCGTACGACGTGCCAGCGAATTTTGCAGCGAACGGACAACACTGATATTGGCAGGAACACCATTGGCAGTATAACCCGAGCGGTGGGTACTGTATTCCGTCAGCTGGCGATAGGCATTACGTTTCAGATTGGGCAGGGCAAGATCTTCAAACAGCAGATCCAGATATTCATCTTTCGAGATTTGAAAGACAAAATCCTCACTGCCTTCACCGTCTTTACCCGCCTCACCCTGGCCGCTGCCACTGCCGCTGCCGCTGCCGCCATTACCTTGTGGGCGAGCGATACGATCGTTGGGGACAAACTGATCGTTTCCCGGATGCACGCGATGACGTAAGCCGCCGCTACCCTGGTGGAACATCGGCTCGCTAATATTTTCTTTCGGGATAGTGACTGACTCACCGGTATCGACATCGGTCACTGAACGTTTATTCATCGCTCCTGAGAGGGACTGTTTAATCTGCGCTTTGTAACGACGCAAGAAACGCTGGCGATTTACCGCGCTTTTGTTTTTTCCGTTGAGTCGCCGGTCTATAAAATAGGTCATGGTTCCCCCAAACGTCTTTTGCCAGGCTGTCAGACCCTGAATCAGGGTCTGACAGTGCTGATGCGTGAGTCACGGTTTTTACTGACGCGCAATCATCAGTCTGAGGCGGAGTCCACTCCGCCTTAACCGGCTTATGAAGATTTACGTACCCGCAAATACCACTCGCACAGCAGACGGACTTGCTTGCGGGTATAGCCTTTCTCCATCATGCGATGGACAAAATCATCATGTTTCTTTTGTTCATCAGTTGAGGTCTTGGCGTTAAAGGAGATAACGGGTAACAGCTCTTCGGTATTGGAGAACATTTTCTTTTCAATCACGGTGCGCAGTTTTTCGTAACTGGTCCAGTTAGGGTTACGGCCGCTGTGATTAGCGCGGGCGCGCAGGACAAAGTTGACGATTTCATTACGGAAATCTTTCGGATTGCTGATACCGGCAGGTTTTTCAATTTTCTCCAGCTCAGCATTGAGCGATTCACGATCGAATAGCTGCCCGGTATCCGGATCGCGGTACTCCTGATCCTGGATCCAGAAGTCAGCGTAGGTCACGTAACGGTCAAAAATATTCTGTCCGTACTCTGAGTAGGACTCAAGGTAGGCCGTTTGGATCTCTTTGCCAATAAACTCAGCATATTTCGGGATCAGATAGCCTTTGAGGTACTCAAGATATTTTTCGGCCAGCTCCTGAGGGAATTGCTCCCGCTCAATTTGTTGCTCAAGGACATAAAACAGATGCACAGGGTTGGCTGCGACTTCGGCATGGTCAAAGTTAAACACCCGAGAGAGAATTTTAAAGGCAAAACGGGTGGATAGTCCGTTCATTCCCTCATCAACGCCCGCGTAGTCCCGATACTCCTGATAGGACTTCGCTTTCGGATCGGTGTCTTTTAAGCTTTCGCCGTCATAGACGCGCATTTTAGAGTAAATGCTGGAGTTTTCTGGTGTTTTCAGCCGCGATAACACCGTGAAGCGTGACAGTGTTTCCAGCGTTCCCGGGGCGCAAGGAGCCTGAGTCAGTTCACTGTGCTGCAACAGTTTCTGGTAAATTTTGATCTCTTCAGAAATGCGCAGGCAATAAGGCACTTTGACAATATAGACACGGTCAAGGAAGGCCTCATTATTCTTATTATTTCTGAAGGTAACCCATTCAGATTCGTTGGAGTGCGCCAGAATGATACCGTTAAACGGCAGGGCAGAGATCCCTTCAGTACCGTTGTAGTTACCTTCCTGGGTGGCGGTTAATAGGGGATGCAGCACCTTAATGGGTGCTTTAAACATTTCAACAAACTCCATAATACCTTGGTTAGCACGGCATAAAGCACCGGAATAGCCGTAAGCATCAGGATCGTTTTGGGCAAAATGTTCCAGCTTGCGAATATCGACTTTGCCGACCAGAGCTGAAATATCCTGGTTATTTTCGTCACCAGGCTCTGTTTTAGCGATAGCCACTTGTCCCAGAATCGAAGGCCAGACTTTGACCACTTTAAACTGGGTAATATCCCCCCCGAACTCTTTCAGGCGTTTAGCTGCCCAGGGCGACATAATCGTGCCGAGATAGCGGTGCGGGATACCGTACTCTTTGCTCAGAATATGCGCATCTTCCTGCGGGTTAAACAGGCAGAGTGGGTGATCGTTTACCGGGCTGTGTTCACCGTTAGCACTTAACACATAAATCGGCACATGCTGCATTAATGCTTTCAGGCGTTCAGCCAGTGAGGATTTACCGCCACCGACAGGCCCCAGTAAGTAAAGAATTTGTTTTTTCTCTTCAAGGCCCTGAGCGGCATGTTTCAGGTAAGAGACAATTTGTTCGATGGCATCTTCCATGCCGTAAAAAGATTCAAATGCGGGATAACGCGCGACGACACGATTAGAAAACAGACGTGATAAGTGAGGGTCGGTGGCGGTATCAACCATCACCGGCTCACCGATGGCCTTCAGTAACCGTTCCGCCGCATTGGCGTAAGCATTTTTATCCTGGCGGCAAAGAGCAAGGAATTCTTGCAGGCTAAACTCTTCATCCTTGGCTGCTTCATAACGCTGGCGATAGTGATCGAATATATTCATAGTATGTCGTCCTTTCGTTTAGCACAGGTTAAAGAGCCGTTGGTATGAGTATGAGTGGCTCCCCCGGAAGATGCATAAGAAATTAGAAGCAATACCTATGCCAGATTGTTTTCTGGCAACACCGACTACAATTGGCTCTTAACTATTCATCTATCTGTAATAAAGCGTAGATGGCATTTTCAAAACCTGCCTCCATGACTAACCAATTTCAATGGTATATCAATAACTCATCAAACGAATTTCACCAGCCGACTAACAAATTTCTACGTGGTCATGCAGCAAATTACCAGGATGTTTTATTTGTTAAGAGAGGCGAGTCACAGACTTTATCTGTGCTTATCATTCTCTTTGGGACGGCATCGATAAAACTTAATGAATGCTATGCTTTATGCCGTCAGGGCGTTGTTATTCAGAACATCCTGGTCGCGTTTTCTGAAGTTTACTATCTGACCGTAGTGTAAAAAATTTGAGCTAGCTATAAGGGAAAGTTACACTAAGTCATGACTAACTATGTAATTAAAGGGATGGATTAATTGTGAGCAAAGTTAAACTTCTTGCATTAGGTGTGTTTATGGCCTCCTCGGTTTCTCTGGCTCACGCTGAAGGACCATGGTCAGTCGGCGCAGGTGCGCTGGTAGCACCAGACCCTTATCGGGGACATCAGGATAGAGTTTATCCGCTGCCTCTGGTGGGTTATGAGGGTGAAAACTTCTATATCCGTAGCCTTAACGCTGGCTACTACTTGTGGAATGATACGACAGACAAACTGTCAATCACTGCTTATTACAACCCGTTACATTATCGTCCGAAAGACAGTAACGATGATGATATGCGCTCACTGGACAAACGTAAGTCCACGGTGATGGCGGGTCTGGCTTATAGCCACTTTACCGACTACGGCTATCTGCGTACTGTTCTGGCGGCGGATATCCTGAATAACAGCAACGGTATCACCTGGGATACGGCCTGGCTGTATCGCTACAATACCGGTAGCCTGACCTTCACTCCGGGTATCGGTGTGGGCTGGAACAGCAAAAACCAGAACAAATACTATTACGGTGTTTCTGGCAAAGAAGCCCAGCGCAGTGGTATGCAATATTATAAGCCAGACAGCAGCTTCTCTCCTTATGTTGAACTGTCAGTCGATTACAAACTGACTCAGGACTGGACTGTATTTGGTATGGGCCGTTATGTCCGACTGGCCAGTGAAATCACCGACAGCCCAATGACTAACGATCAGTGGACTGGCGTATTGCTGACCGGTATTACATACAGTTTCTGATAAGCGCGCTTTGCTTCCGGTTTCGAGTCATATGACTCAGTGGTAGCGGACTATCTCTGTAACCACATACATTGATGTATGTGGTTACGTCTGACCTGATTTTTGACGTCAATTAAGACAACCTGTCTCTCGCCTGCATATCGTTATTTGTAATTTACGATTAAAATTGCGCTGCCTGTCGCCTGACCCGGGACTTCATTACCTTTACGGCATAACTGCCAGAAAAGAGGAGTTTCCTGGTTATTGTTGCTGGTCACTGTTCCCAGCCGTAGACCAAATGCCTGATTAAACGAGAGACTGTGAGTATTATCCAGACAGTTTACTTGACTGCTATCCATTCCCTGCCCGGCGTAACCACGAACCACACCACCCAGTGGTGAGCCATTGATGGTCAGATTTAGTTCGGTATCACTGGCAGTACTTCCTACCGGCTGCACTTGCAAAAAAGCCTCCAGGGCACTGGGAACGCTCAGCTCACCACACTGAAAAGTGACAGGAGCGTTCACTTTCATCCCTTCTTCCGTGGTGGTATCAAAAACAATATTACTCTGAGCACTGATTGAGCAGGGAGGAGGGAGAACTTCAACGGTATCTCCCGTTTCGATTATCGGCATGTAGGCGACATAAGTCGTCGAGTTACCTTGTGAAGAGCCTTGAACGGCACCTATTGCTGTTAGGGGGTACAGTCCAGGGGAGATGTTAACGGGTACATAGATCCACATAGTCAGGTCCAGATCAGCAAATTTATTCCCCCATTCGGCATTACCAGGGGTTGTCACTTGGCTACCAGCCAGTATGGGGACTGCCGCACAGAGTCTGTCTGCATAGTAATTTGTGACATCACCTAGCGCAGTGGCAACGCCAAATGCATCAAATGACAGACCACCGGTGACTTGTGTGCGAGTCGTTTCTCCGGGTGCTCTGTAATGAGCGATGCCATTGAGGATGGTACCGGTCAAACCGACCAGAATACCATTGCTGTTCACTCTGACTCCTCGCCAGTTATCAAGAGTAAAGACCTGATTGCCTAAAACACAGGCATATCCTGCTTGTGCCGATGGAATAGCGAGTCCTCCCAGAAGGGGGAGAGACAAGGATCCAGTACTACCGAGTGTATGGACTCCTGTGTGTGAAGGACCCGTTATCTGGCCGCTAACGGCTTTAACAACAACAGAAGAGCCCGGATAGGCGGTATAGGTTGCTGCTGAGGCTGGATGGGTCAATAAAATAGCCAGCAGGGTGAGAGAAGATAACGTGCTGCATAGCGGAAGTTTAAATGGGCTATTCATGGTAATTCCTTGATTCTGGTGGTATTGACAGGTAGACAGCTCAGCGTTATCTGACGAATAGCCATTTCGGGTGTGATAGTTAGCTGGCTTAAATCAAAGGGTGCCTGACACTGTTTGTGAGCCTCTGTTCCCCATTTCACCTTGAGCATCCCTGTGGCAGGTAGCCCGGTGAGATAGACCTGACCCCCATCGCCGACAATACTGCTGTTTTCTTCCGTTTTTGGGCTGGCCTGTAGTGAAGCCATTGCACCAAATGGCACTGTGCCTTGAGATGATTTGAGCGTGATCAGAACCTGATACCCGACCCGAGTTTTAAACTCTGCTTTTACTACTGCCCCCCTGGTGGGATAAACATTAATATTGGACTGAACGAGGTCAACATTATCAGGCAGAGTGCTGGGGTTCAGGCTAATACTGTTTTTACTGTAGGCAGAAAGATAAGGTGCTACCGCATAGCCTTGTCTGTCGGTAATGCTCGAGGCATTGTTGACGGATACCCCTGGGGCATCAGGGGCACTGATCAAGGCGACCGATTCGCCCATTGAACGGGAGAAGAGTATGCCATTAGCATGTGCCAGCAGCCCGCCAGAGGCGTTCATATTCAGTGAACGATAATGATTGCTGTAGCTGTAGCCACCGCTAACCGTGCCTTTGCTACCTTGCCAGGAGAGATTGGCATTGGTATTGCTGGCATTCTGCTGGTTACCCAAACTTTGCGCCAGACTATAGCTCATATCACCACCCGCCATACTCCCGCTGATACCCATATTATTCAGGGTTTTCCCGGTATTATCGTGGCTGGTGGAAGCAGTAGCATAGGTAGACTGATAGTGAGAACTTGAACCGAAAATCGAGAACGGTACACTGATGCTGGCACTTAGCTGTCTGTTTTCAGGCCAGTTGTTGTTCTTATCTTTGATTCTGTCGATATTGTAGTTGATTCCGTAACTTACCCCGGCAAATGTCGTATTGTATCCCACAGACATCCCGGTTAGCGTCCGTTCGCTATTCCAGTAATCATCGCGATTCAGGCGAAAATAGAGCGAGCCCCAGTCCTGCATTTGTTGGCGTAATTGGGTCTGGAAGCTACTCCGCCGCCGCTGTAGTTGCCAGGGGCTGACACCGTTTGCCAGTTGATAGCCCTGACTGTTAAATTCATTAAAATTGAAATAGTCGCGTGTCGAATAACGCAGCGCGGTCAGGTCAACGCTGGTCCCTGTTGAGGCTAAACTTTTTGAATAGCGCAGGCGCCATGACTGGCCTGTTTTTTTGTCACTGGCGTCGAATTGAGCCTGGGAATGGGTCATATCAGTGGAAAACGCACCGAAATAGCCGAGAGATATCCCCGTTCCCAAACTGTAAGCCTGGTAGTCTCGGGAAATCAAACTTCCGCCAAAGACGGTGATATTTTTCGGTAATCCGTAAACCAAAGTGCTCAGCAGAAAATCAGCTTTACGTGAACCCGCAGTCAGATTGCCGTCATAGCGCCCGGCACTCACCTCATATTTCCAGCCGCCCGGGCGCAGCATAACGGGCAGAGATGAATAAGGGACAATAAATTGGCGCTCGGTTCCATCAGCTTCGGTGACGGTAACATTGTAGTCCCCTGACATACCGGCCTGTTGAATATCATTGATATAAAACGGCCCTTGGGCCACATAGGTCTCATAGACGATATTGCCATTCTGTCGAATAGTCACTCGGGCGTTACTGTTGGCAACCCCGCTAATCGCGGGTGCAAAACCGCGAAGCTGGCCAGGGAGCATCTGTTCGTTGGATATCAGTTTGATCCCTTTAAAGGGTACGCCGTCGAAAATATCTGCACCGGTAGCCGTTTCACCCAGTATCAGGCTGGAGCGCAGGGGGATCAGATCTCGGGCGAGAGTGGTACTGGAAAAATGAGTCTGACGACGGGCGTTGCTGATGTCACTTTGATAATGGCTGTGAGTTAAGGTGCTGCGCAAACGCCAGGCTCCCGCATTTGCCCCCGCGCGAACTGAGGCGAACAGACTGGTATTGGTATCATTACTGTCACTACTACGGGTAGTGGCATGCCCGGCACTGATATTATAGTTAGCTATCAGAGCCGGGATCCCCTCATTCCATAATTCAGGATCGACCCTGCCAGCCACGTGAGAAACCATTGCAACCTGAGGAATGCTGATATCGAGTTGTAATCGAGATAAATCAAAACGGGTTTTTGCCTGCGGGATCAATGCGGGAAGATTATCCAGCGGCTGATCGGCGGATTTGTTTTTCAGATTAGGGAGCTGCTTGATATTGACCCCGAGCTGTTCCAGCAGAGCAGGCGTCAAAAGGGGAACCCGTAGCCCCTCGGCATTATCCTGAAAGTCGAGAGTGAAACTTCCCGCAGCCTGCTGGTTGATAAACAGGGTGACAGTGTATTCACCGGGTGCGAAGCCGCCAGATTGAGAAAAGGGTGTCAGGTCAACAGATTCTGATTCGCCTAACACACTCAGAAAAGCGGGATCAAAACTCTCCTCTGCCTGGGCTTGACAGACCACACAAAGTAATGAGATGGCAAGGGGATGCCATAGCAAAAATCCTGCTCGGACAGGGTCTCTCGCTGCGAGAGTGATTATATTTTTATCCATAAAAATTCCAAATCCGTTTGATTTTTTATTCAGCCGCCTGATTAGGGCAACTCGCGTTGATGCGAATTCGTTGCAAAGCCATAATCGTTGATGAGCTGCCAGTTAATTTTCCCCACAGCCTTAATATTAAGGGGATAGCTTACTTTCCCAAAGGGGGGAACCATTTCAAATAGTTCAGCATTATCAATAGAATAGTAACCCACAGATAAGGAATTGAAGGTGACATAGTAAGGCCCGGGGTTTATGACAACGAGGCTATCTTTCTGCCGGATAAAACGCAGTGCGTCGGCGATATATTCGATATCGTAAGCGGGTAGCCCTTGAGGGCGGTAAAAGAGCTTCAGGGTATTTTGTAAGGCTAACGCCACACTGACCTGGCCGGGCTGTAGCGTATCGAGACTCTCAGGCAGCGCCGGAATAGCCTTAATCTTGAAGGCAAGCACTGACTCACGATCGGCAGGGAGTGTATTTTTGCTCTGTCTTATCGTCAGTGTCAGCGGCTCACCTGATGCCAGTCGTTTAAGGGGAGGCAGTACAATAAATGGAGCAGTTACTGATGCGTTTTTATCATCAGTAGCCAGAATACTGTCGGGTATCACTGGGCTTACCAAGGATTGGATCAAATAAGCATGGTCAGTATCATTTTGAATGTTAAAGGTCACGCCTTTAGACCGGGCTTCAGGATAAATCACCCGAGTTGACTGTAAGGTGAGTCCACTGCGAGTCGGGGCGTTAGCCTCGACGGCAAGGGAGACACTCAAAGCCGTGAGCAGAGTCAGGTGAGCCAGAAAGGAGCGTCGCGTTATCATGATGGCCCCTGCGCATGCTCAATCGGGGCCTGGTGAATCGGGCTCATCCCGCCGTAGTCATTAATCACCTGCCAGTAGGCGGTACTTCCTTTACCAGGATACGGATAATGTGATTGTGAGAAAGGGGCAATCATTTGTTCTGTCGAATTCAGAATGATATTTTTGTCGGCTATTTTCAGCATTCCAAGAGTCAGGTAATAAGGGGTTGGATTAGTGATAACCAACAGTTGTTCTCTGAGGGAAAATTTCAGCTGACTGGCTGCCAGCTCTTGGGTCATCGGTAGCAGGTCAGGGCGATAGAACAGCTTGATAATCGTCTGCAAGCCAATAGACACCCGCATCGGCGTCACTTTCTCATTAAGCGTTGAGGGAATAGCCAGAAAACTCAGATAAAAGACCGACTCTCTGTCCGTCGGCAGTTGCTGATTGTTTTTGCGGACAATTTTGACGATTTGCTGATTTTGAGGTTCAAGACGAAATAATGGCGGCGTCACAGCAAAGGGCACCCTATTCTCTGAGTTTTCAGGGGAGATTTGTATACTGGCTTTAACCAGATAGACATTATCTCCCCGGTTTTGAATCGTCGCGGTTGCATTTTTGTCTTTGGCCTGGAAAATGACTCGGGTTTGAGGAAGTTTAATCCCCCCTTGTGCAGACGATGGGTTGGCCTGACTCAACCCAAACGGAAGACATAACAGAGACATCAGGCAAAAAAACGTGTGAATTTTCATCATGTTTTACTCATAACGTAGACGAAAAATCACCCGTGCGGTCAATTCTCCCCCACGGCGATCGGTCATATCAGCACAGTCTTGCTGGCCGCAGGTTAATACTGCCTTCATATTTAGCTGTTGATTATTCAGATTCTCTACGCGGGTGCCTGGTGGCGCAGACAAGATATTATTGGCAGCAAGATTTTCGGCAGTATTAAAAAAACTATTCCCTGCGGTCGAGAGCCGAACGCCATATCCGATGGCTTCACCACTCTTACCGGTATTATCAGAAAATAGCTGTTCGCCGTTTAAGGTCACCACGGTTCCCGCAACCAGGATGGATGGCAGGGCTGATACCCCAGAGATATTGTTGCAATCACTAAACTGCAAGGTAAAAGGCTGCTGAATGGCTTCGCCCTGAATATCTGAGGAGTAAACTCCCTGAGCGTGTGTACCTTGATTAAAGCTGACCGAAGCAGGGGCCGAAATAGTGCAAGTTGCGGCAGTATAGGTGGCTGAAAAATTAACCGTTATTTGATTTGCCTGGGCTGAGGTAATCAGACTAGCGGCAATAAGAGAAGTGGTTATCTTGTATAATGTTGTCAGCATAGTGCCTCCCTTAAGGTATCAGACCCGTAAAAGTCAATGTGGTCGAAAAACTGCCGGGTATCTTCAGGGGGCCAGCATCCATACCGACTAATCCTACCCAGATAATTTGCTGTGACGGCGGGTTAGCTTGTGTCCTGGTGGGCAAATTGACAGGAATATTATTGGTCATTGCTTTGCCCGCCATGCCGTCACGGTAGAAACTAGCCAGGGATGGCGCTTGCAGACTGCCATCATCAACCTGCAGCATAAAACCCAGGCTACGCGTATTTGAACCATCGAGGAAAATATTATTGTTGCCGGAAAAGGGAGTATTACCGGTGATTTTCAGTTGCGGAGTGAGCGGCAGATTACACTGAATAGCTGCCGTCAGAGGCTTAATCTCCAGAGTCGTCTCTGGCTTGATATTATCGGTGGTGACAGGCAAAAAATTTAACACCGTCTCATTCCATATCCAGTCACAGCTACCTTGAAGAATGGTAGCGTTAAATTCAGTTTCTCCCTGGGACAAGGGAAAATCTGCCAGTAAATAACCGGGATAACAGAGCAGTGCCATGCCCGCGAGGAGCGGCTGAAATTTATTGCGTGCTGCCATTAAAATTCTCCATACCGCCGTAATCATTAATTATCTGCCACTGCACCTTTCCCTGGCGACTGGCACTGGTAAATACTGCATCTGACAGCGGCGGAATCATGTTGCTACCAGGTTTTGTCCGTATATTGACCGACTGTCCGTTTATCTTCAGACTTGTCAGAGTGATGAAATAGGGTGTTGGATTGGTGACTTTTACCCCATTCAGGGTGGCAGAAAAGGTCAATTTTTCAGTGGCTTTGTCCTTCGGAAAAACTAATCCTGCGGGACGATAAAAAAGTTTTATGACGTTGCCACTGGCCAGTTGAAGCGATCCGCCCAGGAGGGAAATATCTTCAGCTTCTTTATTGTTTTGAGCGGGAAGGGCGATAGCACGAAAATAAAAAATAGATTCCCTGTCCTCGGGGAAGGTATATTGCTTTGGCAGAATACGGATCTGATTACTGTTGCCAGGATCGAGGCGGAACAAATTGGGTGTAATAATAAAAGGCACCTCTGTATCCAGACCATTTATATCCTGAGTTATCTGTACCTTAATCAAATAGGGGGTGTCTGATGTTCTGGCGCTATTGACTTGAACATTGGCACCGGACTTATTGTTTTCTGCATTAAGTATAATACGGGTACTATCGAGAAAAATACCCGCTATACCAGGCATGGCTGAAACCATGCCAATACTGAATAACAGACAATGAAAGCGTACCGGAACACACATAGCTGGCCTTTTAATCTAATAAGGGAAAAGCGGACTATGGATGACGTCCGCTCAGAAGGAGTGACTTAATCAGAGACATAAGCAATAACAATTGGTGCGGAATAAATGCCATTACTTGGGGATGTGGTGAGTGAACCCATACCTGCTGTCAGGTTATAGCTGTTATTTCCGACGGTAGCTTGCAGAGGAATGGCCTGATTATTGACGACAGTAGCATCGCTGGCATCTGTCAGCATAAATCCAACTCGATTATTAATGTCATTAACAAACAGATCGTTGGTACCGTTAGCGGTTTTACCCTGAATATACAGCGCTCCGCTGCCTGTCTCTGAGGTTGCAGCATCACAGCCAGTTAAAGAAATCGTCAGTGGAGTTTCACCAACTTGTGAATTGGCTACGTTGAAAGAGGTTGCTGGGAATGTCCCTACATTCAATGTCGATGAACCGCCATTCAATACCACTTCACAGGAAACGGCACTGATAGCACCTGTCAGAGTCACCTCCTGTTGGTTAGGCCCTGCTAGCGCAGAGCAACTCACTAATGAGGCCAGTGTTACTGCGGAGATCAGCGTTTTCTTGAAAATCATAATATAGTCTTTCCTTACTTTATGATTTTTATATCGATTAATTCCATTCGATATAATGAATGCTAATAAAATGAATTTATTAGACCCGGTTTATTTACACTACTGTGGTTCTCGCAGCGAATGACATGCTGTGAATTTGGCGTTATGCATCATCGTATACAGACGAATAAATATCTGGATAACAGAATTATCTGTCGTATATCCATTATGCTTCAAGTTACTCGAATCATTTAAGATGTAAGCGTTCTTATTCGTTCTGAATCGCGCGTGTAATGAATCACATTTTTTAAATTTTATCTCTGCATAATAGGTAAAGTAAAATTTTAAAAAAGGGACGTTGATTATACTGGCATTGATAGAGTCGCTTGAGATTTAATGGAGAGAGCCAGAAGTTCAGCTACCCCTGATAATCTCATCGCTAATAACCAAGTAAACTAATGCCCTGACAGGGAATTTAAGATACAGAAAGGTTCATGGTTTAATCCTTTGAATCACCGAGAAGTTGCTCATCCTGTGCAATACATTAACATTATATTTTCTTTTATAATTATTCAACTACTTTTTCATTAAACAATTATTGAATTTTATCTGTTGATTGATTTTTATGATAAAAAAGGATGTTATCAGAAACTCAGGGGGGAACATTCAACGTTATCCTGGACTATTCAGAATTATAGGGGGGCCAGTTTGTTACTGATGCAAAGGTTAAGTTTTGAGCCGGAGAAAATGTTTTAACTGGAATGGTTATCCGAAAGCATCTAATAAATTTAATATTCATCAAATACTGAATGTCAGACGTGGTGTACTACTTTGACTTATAGAGTTAGATAAATTAAATAGCAGGGTCATATTATATCCATATCAAGATATAAAGAATCCATAAGGCTCTAGTTATCGACGGGGGGTGATAAGAGTGACGGACAAGAAATAATGGCCTTAAGATAAAGGATTAAGGTCAGTTGTTCCTGGAACGCACTCTTGTCTTTGGCTGCCCCTCTTCGGATGACCGTTGGTGGTCATCCGAGAGTCTGACTCAGGCAAATCCTGGTGTCAGGCGACTACTGCTTGTTAAAGACCTGGATGGTCTGTCCTAAGCGGCCCGGAGTACCGGTAGTTGTTTTCTGCGTAGCGGTGACAATGGCTGTCTCTACGCAAACAAAGGTCTTATAGCCATCGTCTGGCATATCAGTCATTGATGCTGATAAAGCCGGGCCTGGGTTCCATGCCACGACATTTTGCTGATGATGATGCACGACATGAATCGCACGTTTCAGACCATTATCATGAATGACGCTGCACTCTTCAGGTTCCAGATAAACGCGGTCGGTACGATCCGGGAAGGTTTGCACGCCGTCAGATAATTGCCCCTGGCTACCACCGAGAACTTTATCCAGGTAATCCTTGCCCAGACCACTGACGCTGACCTGGTCGATATCGCCGACAGTAAAATAGCTATGCAGGGCAGCAGTGGTTTCAAAATCACCGTGTGCTTCCAGCTCTATTTCACAGGTTTTAGCCAATTTGAAACGGGCATACAGGGTAAACTCATGCGGCCAGAGTTTCAGCGTTTCTGCATCGCTCTTCAATTCAAACGTCAGTACCACCCCATCGGCATCTTCGTTATGCGCACTCAGAATCCATGGCAGGTTGCGGGCAAAGCCATGAGAGGGCAATGAAGCCTCTTTTGCCGGGCCAAACCATGGCCAGCAGACAGGCACGCCACCGCGTAACGCGACGCCTTTATGAAAGGGCGTGTTATCACTGAGCCAGATAACCTGCTCTGCGCCCGCAGGCTGCCAGGAGAGCAGATGTGCCCCTTGCAGGGCAACGGAAGCTTGAACTTGTGCATGTTCAATAACGATAACTTCGAGCTGATCGAGCTGACGAACAGAAATGGCGGGGGTAATTTGTTCAATAACTGGCAGGGCAAAAATTTTAGCTGTCATTCGCGTGGCCTCACATTATCGAAAGCAAAAAAAAGGGCGACCTTAGTCGCCCTTTAATGGAAAGTGATTCATCACAACTTATTTAGAGATGTGAGCAATCAAGTCCAGAACTTTGTGGGAGTAACCTGTTTCGTTATCGTACCAGGAAACCAGTTTCACAAAGTGATCGTTCAGTGCGATACCGGCTTTGGCATCAAACACAGAGGTGCAAGTTTCGCCGTTGAAGTCAGTAGAAACCACTTCATCTTCGGTATAACCCAGAACACCTTTCATTGGACCTTCAGAAGCGGCTTTCATCGCATTCTTAATGTCTTCGTAAGTTGCTGCTTTTTCCAGACGAACGGTCAGGTCAACAACAGAAACGTTAGGAGTTGGAACGCGGAACGCCATACCAGTCAGTTTGCCATTCAGTTCTGGCAATACTTTACCTACTGCTTTAGCAGCACCGGTAGATGAAGGGATGATGTTCTGAGCTGCGCCACGACCGCCACGCCAGTCTTTATGAGACGGGCCATCAACAGTTTTCTGCGTTGCAGTAGTTGCGTGAACAGTGGTCATCAGAGCTTCAACGATACCAAAGTTATCGTTGATAACTTTAGCCAGTGGAGCCAGGCAGTTAGTGGTACAAGAGGCGTTAGAAACGATATCCTGGCCTTCATATTTTTCAAAGTTAGCACCCTTAACAAACATAGGGGTGTCATCTTTAGAAGGACCAGTCAGAACCACTTTTTTCGCGCCAGCGGTGATGTGTTTACGTGCAGTTTCGTCGGTCAGGAACAGACCGGTTGCTTCAGCAACAACATCAACACCGATTTCATTCCACTTCAGGTTTGCTGGATCTCTTTCTGAAGTAACACGGATGGTTTTGCCGTTAACAACCAGATGGCCGTCTTTAACTTCTACAGAACCGTTGAAACGGCCATGCGTAGAGTCATACTTCAGCATATAAGCCATATACTCTGCGTCTAACAGATCGTTGATGCCAACGATTTCGATGTCAGAACGTTCTTGAGCAGCACGGAAAACAATGCGACCGATACGGCCAAAACCATTGATACCTACTTTGATAGTCATATATTCCACCAGCTATTTATTCGTGAATAAAAGGTTGCCTGTAAAATTACAAAAACCTTACGCATCGTCAAGCGGAATCGTGTCAATCATTGGCACAAATCAATATATCGACCACTGATTGTACGACTTCTCTCCGCTCACACCCCTAATCGATAGTTTTGATATGTGGGCACGAGTGAGGATTTTAAACACGCACTCCGCAAAACTGCGACGTTCGTCTCGTTTTTGATCGAGCTAATAAATCATTGTCTAGTTTAGAGCAAAAAGCCGCGTGGTGTTGTTAATTTTTTGTTGTAATATAGTGCGTAAGAGACACTAATTTATCCGTTCAAGAGATAGAGAATGAGCTATGTCCAACGCATTACCTCCTGATTTAAAAAAGAAAAACCTCACCGAAATGCAATTTTTTGTCACCCAAAAACACGGAACAGAACCCCCCTATTCAGGGCGATTATTGCATAACAAGCAGGACGGGATGTATCACTGCCTGGTTTGTCAGGCGCCATTGTTTCTTTCAGAGACAAAATATGACTCAGGATGTGGCTGGCCGAGTTTTTATCAGCCAGTCAACTCGGAAGCTATCAGTTACATCAGCGACCACTCTCATGGCATGGAACGTGTTGAAATCCGCTGTGGCGACTGTCATGCCCACCTGGGACATGTGTTCCCTGACGGCCCGCAGCCGACGGGAGAGCGTTATTGTGTTAATTCTGCGTCACTTAGCTTTACCGATGAGCAGAATGGTAGCCAAACTGAAGGTTGAAGAATCGATTCAGCCAATTATTCGACAGTAGGATCAAAAAATGAACGATCTGGATGAAATGTTAGCGGCGATGACGCCTGAAATCTACCAGCGCCTGGCAACGGCTGTAGAGTTAGGAAAATGGCCTGATGGTGTGGCACTCACCCCAGAGCAGAAAGAAAATAGTTTGCAGTTAGTGATGCTCTGGCAGTCGCGTCATAATACTGAGGCCCAGCATATGACTATCAATACCGAAGGTCAGATGGTGATGAAAAGCAAGCAGCAGCTCAAAGCGGAGTGGGGGATTGGCGCTGAACAGATTGCCACCGTCAAACTGCACTAAGCTTCGCCTACTGTGTGATGAAGGGGACAAACCCGCCGTCCCCTGAATGCTTTTTCTAGTAGCTTAACTCAGGGATAAACTCCGCTGAGGTCATTAATTGGGCTCCCGCCTGGGCCATCTCCTGCAATGCCTGCTCGCTGTCTGACGGCTGAATATTGACGCCACGACAACCCTCGGTGATAACAATGACCTGATATCCCAGGGCTAGCGCGTCCAGAACGGTGTATTTCACACAATAATCTGTCGCCAGGCCCATAATCACCAGGTGGCTGACATGGTGCTGACGCAGCCACTCATCCAGCCCGGTGTTATGGCGATGACCATTATCAAAAAAGGCACTGTAGCTATCAATTTCCTGCTGACAGCCTTTCTGCGTAATGTGAGAGACTGCTGCAATGTTCAGTTGCGGATGAAATTCCGCACCATAGCTGTGCTGGATGCAATGGTCCGGCCACCAGGTTTGTGTCTGCCCGGCCAGGGTTCCCTGCTGAAACGGAGTGGCCTTTTGTACCGTGGCAAAACTGCCATGATCTGCCGGATGCCAGTCCTGCGTCGCGACTATTTTGCTTCCTTGAGACTGAAAAAAAGCGATCAGCTCATTGGCGACACTCACCGTCTGAGAGCCTTCCGCTACCGCCAGTGCGCCACCCGCGCAAAAATCATTCTGTAAGTCGACTAACAATAGCGCTTGCTTTGACATAACAACCCCTTATTCATCCGGTGTCAGCTCACCGCGCAAGTTTTGTAACATGGCGGCACGAATCGTGGCGACATCTTGTTGCTGGCTGAGCAAATAGTGCAGTTTAGTCAGAGCAGCTTCGACGGTCATATCGGCACCACTAATCACGCCGGCTTGTGCCAGAGCATTACCGGTAGCATAGCCTCCCATATTGACCTTGCCAGACATGCACTGCGTCAGGTTGACCACGATTATCCCGCGTGCGCAAGCTTCGCGTAACTCATGGATAAAGGCACCTTGCTGTGGGGCATTACCGACACCATAAGAGCGTAGAATCAACGCTTTTACCGGCTGGCGGAGAAAATTACTCACCACATCGGCGGACATCCCTGGATAAATAGTGACGACGCCAATCGGCTGAGGAACAACCGTGTGGACGATTAACGCCCCCTGGCTTTTAGGCGCCGGTGGGGTATTTAAGCGTCGGATATGAATACCCGCTTCCAGCAACGGTGGCAGATTAGGTGAGCTAAAAGCATCAAAACCATCAGCATGCGCTTTGGTTGAACGGTTACCCCGATAGAGTCGGTTATTAAAAAACAGGCTGACTTCATTAATCGGGTAGTTCGCGGCAATATACAGCGAGTTGAGCAAGTTTATCTGCCCGTCTGAACGCAGCTCCTCCAGAGGGATCTGCGATCCGGTAACGATGACCGGTTTTCCTAAGTTTTCCAGCATAAAGGACAGCGCAGACGCGGTAAATGCCATGGTGTCTGTGCCATGCAGGATAACGAAACCATCATAGTTATCGTAATTAGCGGCGATATCGTCAGCGATATGCTGCCAGTCTGCCGGGGTCATATCCGACGAGTCCATCAGCGGCTGATATTCATGAATAGTGAAATCAGGCATTTCCTGTCGATGGAACTCAGGCATTTGCGCCAGTTGCTGCTGGAGATGGCCGGAAACCGGAATGTAGCCTTGGGTTGAGCGCTGCATGCCGATAGTACCGCCGGTATAGGCAACATAAATAGATTTCTTTTTCATAAACATCGTTCAGTCGGTGTGATAATCAGAAGGAGCCAGAGTATAAGGCCGTGGCAGGAAAAAAAAAGCCTGTCAGTGACGGAAGCAAAAATATTGATTGAAGTATGACGGGTATAGACCTGTCATATTTCAGATTAGCTGGTGTCGATAGTTTGCCCGACCCAAACAGGTCGGGCAAAGAAGCGCGGTTACTTCACTTCGCCGCAAGTCAGACAGAACGCATAACGGTTTTGCGGATCGTTCATCGTGGCAAACTGGTCATTTTGCGCTTTTACCGCCATGGCGGCATCAGCTAGTGGTGCTGGCAGATAGGCTTGTAATGCTTGCGGTAAGGCGGCACGTACCGAGCCAGTCACCGAGTCGAACACCACATCAATCAGCGTAGGATCTTCTTGCCAGAAGCTCAGATGCCACTGTTTTAGCTTCGCCAGCTCAGCGGCTTTAGCCACCGCGTCATCAAAGTCACCTAGCGAATCCACCAGTCCTTTCGCTTTTGCATCTTCACCCGTCCAGACATGGCCCTGGGCAATCGCATCCACTTGTTCCAGACTCATACCGCGGGCCTGGGAGACGATGCTGATAAAGCGTTGATAACCATGTTCAATCGACAGCTGAATCATTTGCTGAACTTCTGGCGACAGCGCTTTAGTGACCGCCATATCAGCCAGCGGAGAAGTGGCAACACCATCGGTGTAAACACCCACCGAGGCCAGAGTATCCTGAACGGTATTAATGACGCCGAAGATACCAATTGAGCCCGTCAGCGTACTTGGGTTGGCGATAATATAGTTCGCCGGTGTTGAGACCCAGTATCCGCCGGAGGCTGCCATGCCACCCATAGAAACAACAATCGGCTTCCCGGCTTCGCGTGCGGCAACTAATTCTCCGCGGATCAGCTCGGAGGCACTAACACTGCCGCCAGGGCTGTTGACTCGCAGGATAATGGCTTTAACTGTAGGGTCCAGACGCGCATCACGGATTTGTTCTGCTGTGGTATCGCCACCGACTTGTCCGGCGGTCTCCGGGCCATCCATAATCGCACCATTCACGAAAATAACCGCAATACCGCCACCTTCAGATGAGGCCGGTTTGAGGCTGTAGTCGTAAATACTGGTAAAGCTAAAGTCTTTGTTATCTTTGCTCCAGCCAAACTGTTTGATTAGCGCCTGATCGATTTGTGCATTCGGTGCCAGCTCATCAACCAGTTTGTTATCCAGCGCGTACTGAGCGGTGTCGCCATTCAGTTTTTTCAGATTATCCAGCATCGCCTGTGCGCCCGGGAAGGCTTGCTGAGTGGTTATCTGGCGGTTAGTGGCAATGGTGGTGATAAAGTTCTGCCACAATTCGCCAATCCATAAACTGTCAGCTTCACGTGCAGCGGGAGACATATCGTCACGTAAGTAAGGTTCTACTGCTGATTTATAGGTGCCGACACGGAACACATAAGTCGAGACTTTTAATTTTTCCAGCAGACTTTTGTAGTACAAGGTGTTGGTGGCAAAACCACGCAAATCAATGCCGCCTTGCGGTGACAGCCAAATTTTATTGGCAAAACTGGCAAGGTAATACTGGCTTTGATTGTAGTAATCACCGCGGGCATAGACCGGTTTACCGCTATCGCGGAACTCACGTAATGCTTTACCGATATATTGCATCGATGGCTGATCTGCCCCGGCAAAGTCTTTTAAATCCAGCACGATGCCAGTAATGTTACTGTCACCTTTTGCCTGACGGATCGCGTCAACGATGTCGAACAATGAGTTTTCTTGCAGTCGGTTAGAGTTGGACCCCAGCAACTGACGGCCAATGACTCCCAGTTTGTCACTGACTGAAGGTTTATCGACGACGACACCACTGATATCAAGCAACAGGGCACCACGGGCGGGTTCTGTCGCGTCACCTTTCATCTGAAGCCAGATGCCGACGCAGGCGAGGATTATCAAAATAAAAAAAATGTTCAGTACTAATTCGCGGATAAAATTGAGCAGACGCCATGTCCACTTAAAAATACCCATAATGAATCGCCCAATAATGCGCATATTTTCTCCATAACTTCCACTGGGATGCCCGCACGTC